>JAEEGL014992958.1_pt1 | contig 13051 bp, 11 predicted proteins | sample 9134231 | NCBI WGS metagenome assembly JAEEGL01 (sample SAMN16246548, study PRJNA631951) | gut metagenome | biome: gut microbiome; feature: rumen; material: fiber-attached | host: Bos | place: Iran: Karaj | collected 2018-10 | reverse complement strand
TTGCTCCATAATGTCAACTCCTTAACAAAAACGCGGGCAGAAGGATGTTTCCAACTGCCCGCTCTATCAAACCCTTTCGGGATTATACTCCAATCAACAGTAACTAAACCGACGCCTTCTTCGCCGATTCCCATGAACACGCCTGTCTGGTCAGGACAGCCCCGGTACGTACCCCCGTGAGCTTCTTGCTATTCCGGTCCGCGATTGCGGAGGAAACCACTTCTAAAGCGCGTACCAATAGCGCCCGAGACATTCCGCCGCTCCCTCGCCTAGATCATCGCAGTGGTTTGCCCCTCGTAGTTGTTCGTGTTCGGATGCAATTGTCAAGGTACAAGGTATAACAGCGAGCAAAAAGCCCATTGCTACTAAGGTTTACCGGGCCGCAACTTAATCCCTGGAAGCCGTGAGCCAGTCGATCCGGTTCTGCATTCCTGCGAACTTGTCGGCGATGGCCTGCACGAGGACCTGCGGCTCGACGTTCGGCGGGATAATCGTGTCCCGCTTCCACCCGAAGATCTTCTCCGCCGTCTCCGGATCCATGTCGATGATCTCGAGAATCGGGATCTCTAAAACGATCAGGATGTCGAAGAGGCGCTCGAGGGGCGGCTGCTGTCTGCCGGATTCGTACTTATGGATCTGCTGCGCGTCGACGCCGATCTTGCGTGCGAGCTGCTCCTGCGTAAGGCCGGAGGCCCTACGGCAGGCGCGGAGCTTCTTCCCGAACCCGGACTGCGAAAAATGGAATTTCGAACTCATTGCCTCAACCTCATTTCGTTATGACTATATTTTACCGTTTTGAGAACCCGTTTTGAAGCGTCTGGCAGGACGAGTTTCCGTCGCTTTCCGTCCTCTCAAGATAGATTCCGCAAACTTTTTTCTCTTGCTTCCATCATAACAAAGGGGGTGTATCATTAGCCGGAACACCCCCTGTAATATCCTATACATTTTTTTCCGCCGAAAACAGACGCACCAAGACCGGCTCATTCCACCACCTTCCAGTACCCGTTCTTCCTTCCCCCTGCTCGAACAATCTCCCCGAGATCCCGTAAATGCTGGATCCTCCGCTTCACTGTCCGCTCGGATATACCGAAAGCGGCAGCCATCTCCGGGACCGTGATCCCGGGATTTGACGAAAGAAGCGCCAGCATCCGGTCAAAAAATGTGTTTTCTTTCAGGCCACTTCCGTTTTTCTTTTGGCCCGAAAGAACCTTGTTTCCGTCCTGGCCGTACTTCCCGAGGACCGCATGCGCGACTGAAAGCAGGTCATTGATCACGCACTGCGGGCTTAAGACTTCAAAAAACTGCGTGTTCTGTAAAAGCCATCCTGTCAGCGTCACGCTCCTCCCGACGAAAAAACCGGCATGCGTCCGGTTGGTCTCCCGGTCATACCCGAATACCACGACCGAATCACCGGCAAGGTCATCGAGGATGTCCATCGCCTTGGTCGAGTAGTTCACGGAAAGCTCCAAGAAGACCTCTTCGCCGTAAAAGTAATCGACAGCACGCTCCCGCATCTTTCGGAGCTGCTCCTCCGGGTTTTCGGGGAAGTACTTCTTCAACGGTTCTCCCCGCTCCGGGCTCAGGAACAGTCCGTCCATCCGGTCCACGCGGAACGTCTTCACTGACTTCTCCCCTTCCTCTGCCCCGATGATGTACAGAGTCTCTTTCCCGAAGAAACACTGGTAAGGGCTCACATGGTACAGCTTCCCGTTATGCTTTCGGATTGGCCGTTTCCATTCGTCAAACGCTAGGTAGTAAAAGCAGATGCGTCTCTTCATCTGGATGCCCTTCTCGATGATCAGACGGTAAGTGCCCGGAATCTCCCGTGTTCCTGGCGATGTGCATCGCGTTGTTTTTTGTAGAACTTCCCGCGCATTTGGAAACGACTCCTGAACCAGCCTCCGGTGCACTTCGTCCTTCTGCTCCTTAGAGAAAAAGCGGAGGCGCTCCGTCACATCACCGACGAGAAGCACCTCCGCCTCATTATACTTATGCAGCATGTACCAGCCGCTTTGGCCCAAATCTGCCTTATGTATCGGGTATATCTGCCCGACTTCGTCCATCATGCGGTAGAACACGCCGCGGCCCGGTTTCCCGTATTCGCCGTTTGGATCAAGTTCTTCCGCAAGTTTCTTTACATCCTTCGGATGGTCCTCATCCGTATCCCTCATCAGTCTGCCCGTCAGTAGCACGAGCTCTCCCCGTTTACCCATCGTTCCACCTCCATTCACTGAAAAAGCCGGGCCCGGACATGCCGGCACCGGCTCATGAATTCCAGTTGATTGTAAATCTATGGGTGGAAATGCCCGGTCTTTCCCTGCCAGGTGCCAGCGGTTACACTATTCGTTTCCAGGCTGCTTGGCTCATGGGACCGGTCTCCTTCCGTGGGTGTTAGGATTTCATTATACACGCAGGGAACGGGGAAAGCAAAGGTCGGCGAAACGACCATACCGGTCACTTCGCCGACTTGACGGAAAAGTTTACATTTTACTAGTAAGTTCACTAAACAGAACAGCCTTTTCGTTACACAGTTTCTGCCATGAGTTCAATTAAGCCCTGCTTATATTCCTTTTTCGTGATTCGTTTCCGCTTTTCGACCACTTCAGTAATAGCCGACTGCATAATCTCAGTTCTTGCGTAGTTTCGGTGATCGTCCGCTTGGAACATTTTCTGGAGCATTTTTGTAAGTTTCTTGTTTCGGACTGTTAATTTGGACACTTCTTCGAATTCTTCCTCATTCAGACCTATGAGCATCGTCATATCTACGAATTCTTCCTTGAGAATTCGGAACATCTCCTTGGCGTCATCTTCAATGAAATGATCTAACACTTTCTTCGCAGCCATCCCCGCAACAGCTCCCCCAACAATCGCCGGCACTACAGGAACGGGTACTGCGGCTTGGGCGGTTGCCGCTCCTGCTATTCCAGCAGCCGCAATTGTGGAATTCTTAATTAACTGTTTGGTAGAGATCTTTCCCTGCAAAGTCCTAACAATATCTGGGCCAAAGACTACAGCAATTGTAACAGCTCCTCCAATCAACTGGCGGCCATTAATAGCATCCAAACCAAGTTTCTTCCCAGCATTTGTCGCGGCCAGACCGGATCCGGATATCTTTTCTGCCAGCTTCTCAGATGCGATATGAATCGGATTTGAAATTGCTTTATACCCTTGTGAAATACCATCAGCTGTTAATGTCTTTCCAGCAAATATCAGCGCGATTTCCTTCCTAGACAGCTGCATTGTCAGGGTATAAATCAGCGTCCCTTTGCCCATAATAGCGAGACTTGTTCCCAGACACTGTTTTGCAGCCTCTTTCGGCGAGTTTCCCTTCCAAACGGAGATTGCGAAAACTATAACTGATGTAATACTTGCGGCCGCTGCACAACAGACCGCACCCGATACGGCATCTACCGTCAAACTTTCAATAGTGCCAGCTCGCGCTATATTAAATGATTGTTCATAAGTAAAGAAACCTTTTCTAACATAGTTTCTTGCATCTTCTCCCGGCGCCACATTAGGCACTTGACCCTTATCTATACGTTTCTGCATCAACTCCAATGCTTCATTATACTGGTCTCTGGGAACTTCAATCTGCATCATTTTTCCAGATCCATCTGATCGGATATAGATTGCCTGCTTCTTTTCAAAGGCAGCGCCTATCGATTCCGATGCCGTTTTATAATACTTTGTTTGTATTTCTACACCATTAACCAGCCTATCTGCGCCTGCCTTAACCTGCCTTCCATGTTCATCCAAGTGCTGCGCCGCACTTTCTACGTTCTTCCCCAGAGCCCTATCCATGGTATTATTGGCATACTCAGCAGCATAGCCGTTACCACGTGCACCATTCATCAAGTTTTTAACTTCGCCAAAGAATGCTGCTATCTTGGGCTTTATTGCCTGAACCCCTGCTGCAACAGTCCCAGCTTTGGCCGGCTTTGAATCAATTACCTTTTCAGCTTCCGTAAACTGTTCGCTCTCGTTTTCGCCGGAATCGCTTCCCCCCTGGTCGTTTTCATCAAAAACAGCAGGATTCAACTCAAGATTCTCTTCTTCAACTATTTCGGCGTTCAACCCTTTCAAGAGGGCATAATTATATCCGCTATTTATCACCGCTTTGCAAATACGTTTTACATTGCTTCTCAGGGATTTATCATCAATTGAACAAAATCTATAGCGGTCAATAAATCCTTTCGTTCTGTAATTAATTGTTAATATGATTGATCCAATTGTTACGACAGATATAAGACCGGAAAACTCTATAACACTATTTGTTCCTTTCAAAACAGTGGCATCCTTTTCTTTCAGATTCTTATTTTCCGGATTTTCCTTGGACAGATACACTCCTGTCCTGGCTATTACACATCCATACTCGCGAAACTCATTGTCGCGGGAACTACGATTACAATAAAACGCATATGGTTCCTCGTCATATATCGTGCGACCAAAGTTATTTAAGAACGCGGAAACTCTTCCTAATGGCAATGTTTCCCCATAAAACACGTAATCAAACGTTTTATCTTCAGCCCTACCGATTTGTGAACTCAACAGCCTATCAATCTCTTCATCACAGATATATTTATTGTATTCCGTATACGCTTTCCGACTAAACCAATGCATCAAAATAGCCCCTATCAGGGCCATTAAAACAAATATACCTGCTGTAACAAAGAATGGTAGCATCACATACTCCTTATTTCATTATGTTGACCTTTTCTCTTAAATAGGCTAGAACAGTATTCCGACAAGGCACAACAAAGACAAACTCTTCCCCGTTCTTTGTCTGAATCGCAATTCCATTTGGGAGAAATCCCAATGTATTTGTCCCTTTTATGCTTAAGATCGATTCATATTCAATCATCGGCATGTTCAGTGTCCCATTCGCACTTTGTGCTTTGAACACAATCCCATTCTCAAAGAAGCATAACTTCCCCGTATAGGTTTTTATTCCTTTCCTCTGATTGGCACTAACGCTTTTTCCCGTCAAATCCTTCATATGCGTCCTCAAGTATAACAGCACTATACAAAATCCCGAAGAAAACTCGTCTGGATTCGTTCCTGTAGTTTTCTCACCCGGTTAAGTTCATTTTCAAGACGTCGCATAAGCTTCTGAAGCTTTTCTTCCTGTCTCCAACTATCCTGAATATACACGAAATCCAGATAGCATTGATGACACCAGTAATTCCGTAGCGTCCGGATTTCATCCAGTAAAGCATACTCATCAGAAGAAAAGTACGGGTTTCCGTCACTGTTATCAAGTTTTCTCAGCCGATTTAGGATTACGCCCCAATTCTTATCGCTCATCTCATCCATTGCATTATCAAAATCTTCATCGATCATGGACGAATATATGCGCCGCATATCGTATTCAATGCATTGAAACTCCTCAATGATTTCGCTATGGAGCAACCGAAATCTATCGATTGTCGAACTAAATGAATAACCATATATCACTGCACTACACCATTTCCTTCCATGAACGGCAAACTATCAAACACTAGCGCTTTCCAAAAAGAAAAAATACTGCAAAAAGCCACCACTGGTGCTTCCAAAAACTCGTTGGCGCCATTAATATATGGATAAAAAAGCATAAACAGCCTCTTCCCTACTGCAAATTATCATAAACACTCTGAAAGCTCTTCCAGTCCATGCTCAAATTCTTTTGTGTAACAAAACGCAATTTATTCTTCTTCCTCAAGCTTTCAAATTCGTCTTTGCCAAAAATGTGCACCAGATTTCTAACATGCTTTTTTCTTGCATCATCGCTGTGGTAGAATATACAAATTCTCTTAGCTCGCGAAAATGTTTCGGATATTATCTCTCTGTCTGTCACATCTAATGAATGCCCAATTACATATAAATCATATGACAAAGAAAAGCTACTGTAGTTCATATAGTTCAGATAGGATAAATCAGTCCCATAATCCGCACGTTGAAAAAACTTTTTAAACTGAACGAATGTAGTATTAATTGTCTGTACTTCATCGTTTTCATCCGAATCAACACCAAGAACAATCTCAGAATTATTATCGATTTCACCATGAATATAGTGCGTCTTAGGTGTATCTCCCTTACCATATAATTCTTTGAGAGTATGAGTATAATTAAACGAAATTACTTGCGTCGCTGTCCATGGCCATGTTTGAAGAAGCGAATCATTGATTAATCCAGCACTCTTCAAGTTAGAAACGGGCATGTCAACAAACCAATTCAAATAGTCCCGCAACATATGCGATAACTCCTGAAGTTTGCCGAACAAATAGTCAACAACTTTTGCCTTATTCAACTGCATCGGAGCTTTATCAAATGGACGTTCTACGTAATCTGGAATGATTGCATGCCTACTTGTGTGATCATAAGAAAACCCTTTGTCAGTGACGAAACCACTCTGCACGCCTTCCTTCATGAAGAAAAAAGGAAACTGCATGCAAACATGTTGCAAAAGAATTCCACTCTTATTTGCCGGGAAATGCAAATATACCCCACTAGTATTTTCTTCAATTAGATTATCTAAAGCTAAAGAAAACTGTTCCACGACTATCTTTATTTCTCGTTCAAAGTCAACCCAGTCATTGCCTGGAATCAATTTTGCTTGAAGATATTGGAACCATTCATTTGTCATAGCCCCACTAAAAGCCGTCGTGATATCATTTGCATCCAAATCCGCATCATATTTACCTTTGTAGGTGGCAAGGAGTGTCCTAATGGTCTTGTCAGATTCTTGCAATTCCGTATCATTAAAAACCTGTGACACTGAAAGGATGGGCTTCCCTTCAATTATAAAGCTTAACAACGTATTTACTACATGAAGGAAATCCGAATACTGAGTTGGAAACTTATAATTGATGTCAAACCCATTTCCAACAATTAGAACATTCATTGCCGTTTTAACCCCCGAAGGATGCTTCGCCATTCTTTTCTCCTCGTTTCTGCAATTTGTCACGCTCATAGAGTGTGCTGATAATAATAGCCCACCCTTCAATCCCAAAATGCTAAATTGTTTCAGAACATACAGGCTATCTTAATAACGAAATCATCTATTTTCTCATGCCGCCTGTACAACCACGCTATTATGCAACGTATTTACAATTCCGATGACCGCTGGCAGACTCGTACCAAACAATTCACTCAAATCATAATTGTTAAACGGTTCTGTGTTGACCATATCAGCAAGTTCAACATCCCCATTCTCACGCACGTAGTTGATGACCGTTTGTATAAATTCCTGCTGCTGCGAGTTAAAGACGTTACCGCTCAAGTACTCCCCGAACTTTTCGTTCACCGCTTCCTGACTCAAGCCAATTAAGCTTCGAACGAATGCAGCCAAATTCTCTGTATCAGTTGTTTGTGAATACTCCTCTTGTGTTCCTAGCTCATGCCATAAAACGTCTTCGAGTTCTTTAAGATCCGCAAGATTAATAGGCTCAAGATTGTATATCTTCTTGATCACCGGGCTATCACTATGCTCCACCAAATAATCAATAACCTTCTCACGATATGTTCTGATATCGAGGGATGTGCTCTCAGGTTGATAGTCCGAATCAACGATATCATCTTGTATATCAATATCATATTGATTTCTCTTGGCATCCTTGATAAATTGCATTAATCCTCGAAGAGAAATCCGAAGTTTCTCGAGTTCTTCAACCGTCGGATTATTCCATAAGTCATCGCTCATCAACCGTTTCAGATCATCTGCCTTATTTCGAACCTGAGGCACAGATGCCTTCTTGTTTATCAAATACTTTGCGATTTGCTTAAGAAGTTTAATGTGCTGTGTAGAAAGATTGATAGTATTCGTTTTTAGCAAGTCTGTCTCTATACAATAGACTCGTATATCGAATGCTACAGAAAGATAGTCCCCGCCAAGGCCACTGTCCAACAATGGCGAGATCTGCTTCTGAGCCTCCATAACCATGACCGGAGATAGCGATATCCACGTATCCACATTGTTATACTTGTCTACAAATTGCATCTTCTCGCGAACCTGAATACGATTATCATGAGATTTCACTTTAGCAACCATACCATGAAGTTCGTCTTTAATTTTCTGATAATATGCCAGCATTTTTGAATCCTGCTGGTATTCCAAGCGCTGTAGCTCATATAGCATCTCAATTCGGACATTAAACAATCTCTGAGAAAGAGTTACTATCTCTGTTGCCGGAGCTCCATCAGGCTTTTCTCCGAAATATTCAAAATTACCGCAATAATCAAAAATCTGGAACCCGGATTTATCTTTACCTGGGCCATAAACATCCGCACAAAGTCTCGTCCCACGTCCAATCATCTGAACGAACTTAATCTTAGAACGAACTTTCTTAAAGAAAACGAGATTAAGCACTTCCGGAACATCAACGCCGGTATCAAGCATATCAACAGAGACGGCAATCCGAAACTCTGGATCCTCGCCAAATTTAATAACTAAATCATCTCCATAACTCACGGAATAATCAACAAGTTGACACGTGTTGCTCGGGTATGCCGGATACAAATCATGAAAACAATCCACAATCATTTGAGCATGTTTATGATTATAGGCAAAGATGATGGTCTTTCCCATCGTCTCGCCACCCTCAACACGTAATCCCCATTTCATCAAATCCTCAATGACTTGCCGACAAGTATCCTTGTTAAAAAGATACTTATATATTTCGTTGCCAGGGATGTCAAAGTCGGGGGTCGGAATGTCTTCTGACATCTCTTCATAGTATTCGTCAAGCTGCGCCTTTTCATCGTCTGAAAGGTTGTCATATTGTATTCCAATAGAAATCATCTTGGAGCTACGATTTCGTACAGTGTAGCCAACTAAATAATGATCACGCACTGCATCATCAAGAGAGTAATCATAGTTCGGAGCACCGGCTTCACACCCGAAGATATGATATGTATTTGCATCTACTTCATCCTTCGGTGTCGCAGTCAATCCTACCAAAAAGCTGTCAAAGTACTTAAAGATTGAACCGTATCGGTTAAAAATGCTACGATGCGCCTCATCAATGATGATCAAATCAAACCGTCCCGTTGTAAATCGCTTATCTTCTGCATCGATATAATTTATCATTGTCTGATATGTGCAGAACATGAGGCGTGCATTATAGTCCTTTTCTCCTGAACCTGACAGCTCGCAGATACTCATGTTTGGAAGCAGCTTTGCAAAATTCCTTTTTGCCTGATTTACCAAAGCAGTCCTATCTGCAAGGAATAGTACATTCCGCACCCAATTGTTTCTAGTCAGGATATCTACAAGCGAAATGGCAACTCTTGTCTTTCCTGTGCCAGTCGCCATAACAAGCAGACCTCTACGATGTTTCGCATTAAGCCATTCGCAGATTTTTGTAATAGCGATTTTCTGATAAGGACGATTGGTAATCTCATCATTTATTGCAAGGTCCGTAATATCTCCGCGTTCTCTCCTTTGGAGCATCAGTTCCAGTTCTTCCATCGAGTGGAACGCCATCACATCACGATCCGGGTATATTCCATCGATGATTCTCATGCGATAACCGTTGGTGTAATACAAAACAGGCTTGTATCCATACACTGCCTTCATGCATTCCGCATACAAATCGACCTGGTGTCTGCCAATCTCAGGAGAAACAGATGTTTTCTTTGCTTCGACAATAGCGAGCGGTCGACCATCACGTCCATATAAAACATAGTCGCAGAAGCCAAATCCCTGAGAATTCGGCATACCATCTACCTTTATCTCAACTCCAGCTTTTGCCGGCATAACTACATTCTCAGCATCTAATACATCCCATCCAGCCTCTTTCAGATACAAATCAATATACAGCCTTCGTGTAGCCGCTTCACTCATATAAACCGGCTTTTTGTAACTGGCAATGGTTCCATTTTCTTTGGCCTCAATTAAACCTACAAGATAGGCAATATTATCTTGTGCAAGCTTAATCTCCTTTTTGCGAACGCTCCGTCCATGCTCAGCATTCATTCCGAGAATTCGAACATAGTGAAGGATGCTTGCTATTTCAGGATCAGCAAGATAAGATGACACAACTGGTCCGTCTATCAGCTCCAACAAAGAAGCATTCTTGGGCTTCTTTACATCACTCTTTTCATAGATGTAGTCAATGCAGTTTTGAAGTAATTTGCGGCATAAAACAGCACTATTCGGGTGCGATTCTTCCGCCACTGCAGAGTTCAAATCTAATCTTAGCTGGCTTGAATTCATGCTTATTTCCTCCCGTTTGTATGTTCTTTCGTATCTGTAATACAAATTTTGATTTGTCGACCTGTTCTATAAATTTTGCAAACTGATTTTGGAGTTCCATTGGTGGAACTATAAAAACCTTTTCTTCCAGTTTTGACTTAGATAGAATGCCTTTCAATGCCATATTGATATCTTCTACCAAATAATCTTTGGAAACTTGAAGCAAAATATAAAGAAATAAAGTGTTGTATTGTTCTGGAACAATAGCATTAATCTGCTGATTAAAAGCAACTCGTCTATCAGTTACACAGACTCTTCCAATACTAGCAATGCTTCCTGCAATACAAGCCATTAGTATGGCGTTTTTATCAACGCTCCTACCTTCTTCCACACCGGATTCTGATAAGGATTCTGCGGCTTCAGTTGGATTCAACAAACCGGATACAATGTTGTCTGTTTTTATCCATTCCATGTAATCTCCATAATACTCAGAAACTTTTCTAGATGGAGTATTGCCTGTAATGACTTTACATGTCTTTCCCAGTTCTTTCCTATCATAACCGTAGGGATTTACTCTTGGATCACCAAACATCTCGACAAATCGGGCTTTGATTATATTATCTAACAATCTTAATTGTTTATTTCGAGCCTCAATGATTTCCTGCAATTTGTCTAACGTATTAATAACTTCATCTTGCTTGTTATTATCAGGAATACTATGTATGGTTATATCATTTATGTATTTTTTATTTGTGTGTCGAAGACCGGCTCCTTTAAAACCGGCTTCTAGGACATCCATTTTTGCCCTGAAAAAATAATACAAATACTTGCACTTTATTAGGCTATTAGGAAGCAAAACAACGCAATCTGTAGATGTTGCATACTTTCCCGAATAATAATGTAAGGTCGCATTACCTCCGGTGCCCATTATTATTCCTTCTCCATCAAGTTGATACTCTGGATACCTTTTTGACTCATCCGCACTTGATGTAAAAAACATATATTCAGCGCCTTCAACTGCATCCCCCGCCTTAATTTGCGATTTGGGTGCATAATCACATAATTCACCAACTCTCATTTCGTCATCCCTACAAATCTCAATTTGCAGGGAAACTACGATATAAACTTTCGATGGGCAGCCTTAACATTGTTCTGATTCACTATTGCATACTGCATGGTTGTATCAATTTGTGAATGGCCCAATAGTTTCTGTACCTGTTCAATCGGCATACCCTTGTCTATTGCCCTCGTAGCCATAGTCCGCCGAAACTTATGCGGATGAAGGTTATGCAAATCTAGTCTCTTACCTAACTGTCGCAACCTAATTTCAACCCCACTGATATGTAGCCGATCATACGGAGCATCTAGTGTTACAAATAGTGCCGGATTATCATCAATTCGCTGTTCAAGGTATTCTTGCAAATGCAATTTGGTTCTTGCGTCAAAATATACTTTACGTTCTTTTCCGCCTTTACCAAACACCACACACTCTCTTTCGGCAAAATCAATACTCCGTCTATCAAGTTGAACCAATTCACCAACTCTCATCCCTGTAGAGTACAGCAATTCTATAATTGCAACATCTCTTGACGCTGTGCAGCCATCACGTATACGTTCAATCTCTTCGTCAGTTATTACTTCCTTGACAGGCGTTTTACTCTTTATCTTGTGAATACGACGTACAGGGCTCTTCAAAATATGGTCTTCTTCTTCAAGCCAGGAAAAAAAGCTAGAAATGTTGCGTCGAATGTTGTCAATCGTTGTTTTTCCACAATTGTTTATCTTTTGGTAATCAGATAAGTACAAGCGAATCTGTTCTGTCGTGATACTCCTCACAGGATTAGTTATGACTCTTAGCAAATGAGATATACTACTCTTATAATACGAAATTGTCCGTTCAGACAGTCCCTCGACTGTTTTAGCCTGTAAATACATGTCCAGGTATTCTTCATTCTTTGCTGGCTCCGGACTTGATTCCTTCTCGCTAAACCTCTTTAGTAGTACCTCCTGCAGTCTTTTCAATTGGGTTAGTGTTAAAACCTCAGACATGTCATTAAGCACTTCAAATACAACTTCTTTCATGGAACACCTCCGTTTTTGTCGAAGTGTACCATAATTCTGTTTTAACCAAAATACCGTTGCATTAGGCTGTCGAACAACAGCTTCTCTTCATTCAATGCCTTTTGAACAACAACTTTTGATTTGTCGACCTGTTTAACGAAATCTGCAAAAGCATCCTGCTGCTTCTTTGGAGGCACAATAATATGAACCGACCTTGCATCATTCTTTGTTATTGTTTTAGTAACTGCACCTCTGACATATTGCTGAATCTCTGCTTTTCCGTATGGAGAAGTAAGAAGCTCAAACAAAAATCTCACATTTATTCGATCATCATATCTGAACATAAATGCGTTTCGTCCCAATGAGGCAGGAATATTGATTTCAGGCATCAAATATACCTTTCCTGCGCTACCAATCTTATTCATAATGATCTCTCCGCCATAAACCTTTGACTTTGATAACAATTCATATGCCACTTCATCAATATACTTAATTGCAGACATATCGCCTGTTTCAAGATCTGTTGTTCTTACCATCCATGCATAATTGGGTTCATCATACATTGTCACGCCACTATCAAGAGTCTTGTAGCTACCATTTGAACTGAAATCCGTTAGCACGGTCATATAGTCACCCATAGGTGCTTTTATAAATCTTTTGTCATTACTTTTCGGATCGCCAAACATCTCGACAAATCGGGCTTTGATAAGTTCATCCAGGTTTTCTAATTCTTGTTTCCGGCTATCTATTACAGAACTGAGCTTATCCAAAACCTCTACTATTTCATGCTGCTTTGTAATGTCATGGATATTAACCTTA
>JAEEGL012722260.1_pt1 | contig 13051 bp, 18 predicted proteins | sample 9134231 | NCBI WGS metagenome assembly JAEEGL01 (sample SAMN16246548, study PRJNA631951) | gut metagenome | biome: gut microbiome; feature: rumen; material: fiber-attached | host: Bos | place: Iran: Karaj | collected 2018-10 | reverse complement strand
TGTTTAGAGAAAAACAATATATCTTATAACAAAAAAATATATGTAGAATCAAATTATGAAAATGAAAATAATTTAGTTGCTGAATATATAATAAAAAACACTAACAATTAAGTTAGTGTTTTACTTTTCTAAATGGCAGGGGTGGAAGGAATCGAACCCTCCTCTGTGGTTTTGGAGACCATCATACTACCGATGTACTACACCCCTATGTCAAATGACAAATCGATTATAGCACAGAATTTGACCAAATGCTAGAAATATGTTATTCTATACAAAATTTTTTTATGGAGGTGTATTATGAGTAATTTAAAAAATTTAAGAGAAGTATTAAAACAAATAAATGAAAAGAAAGACCCTATATTAAATATGTATTTAGGTGATTTAAGACATTCGTTTTTTATGGAAAATAGTGAAAACGACGCATCACTTGAAATTTTATCTACAAGTGGAAAAGCAAAAGTGGATGTAGAAGTTATAGAAGTTTCTCCTTTAAAAAAGGAATATGAAATTTCAATAAAAAGATTACTTAATAAAGAAAAAGCTTTAGAAGTAACTATATATAATACAAAAGAACAACTTGCAGTATCAAAAAAATATAAAAAACTTGATGATGCAGTTGAATTAACGAGTACTACAGTTAAAACTTCAAAAGGTATTGTTGATGAAATAGCATCTAATACTGCTACTTATTCATTTGATAGACTTGAATTAATAAATCCACAATATAATTATGAAAAAGAACCTGTTCAAATATTATCTGCTGTTCTTTATAGTATACTTAGCACAAGTAATCTTGAACCAGATAACAAAGTTTCATTTGTATCAAGTTCAATAAATATAAATGGAAGAGTTGAAGTTAGAACACAAGTAGAAGAATCAGGTAATAAACATGATGAAACTACATATCCATATACTGATCAAAAAAATGTAGTTTTAAATGAATATGATGAATATTTAAACGGTAATCTAAGACCATCTGTAGTATTTGTGAATGAAGAAACTTCAAGAAATAAATAATACCATTTTTAATGGTATTTTTGTTTTGTTTAAATATAACTGATGCTATAATTGTGTTAAGGTGGTTGATAGTATGATAGAAAGATATATGCCTTATTTAAATTATTTAAATAAGAATATTTTCATAGCCGATTTAGATACAATTTATAGATATAGTACAAATACCTTACTTATAAAGGATATATATGAATTTAATCATTATAAAGAAGATTTAAAATACTTAATAAGAGAAACATTAGAAAATGATGGTTTATATAATTATGTATTATCTAATATGAAAAATAATAATTATGTATATGCTATTCAAATGATTCTTTTAAGAGATAATAAGAGTGTTGGTACACTTTCTCTTACAAAGAGAACATATGCCTTGGCAGTTAATAAACTTATATCTGAAATTTCTTCTGATACAGCTAAGATGAGAGCATCTCTTCTTTTAAGTTATACATCAGTAGAAAAAAGTTATTTAAACAATTCAAATTTAAGTACAACAATTACTTATAAAAATGGAAATAAAGTATCTATTGCTAATACTACTATTTTAGATATATTATTAGCAAATGAAATGGATGCTAAAACAATTATTAATAAAACTGGTTTAGATACAGGTACTATTAATTTGTTAACATATTCATTTTTATCAACAGGAATATTAAAACAATATTTATTTAATGATGAAGTATTAAATAAAATTGAAACTTTTAATCATATAGATACATCATCAATAGTACTTGTTCAAAGTGAACAACCTAAGATGATGCTTAATAGTAAAACTCAAGATGAATTATTTAAGTATTCAAATAAAGAGTATTCTCCATTTGAATTACTATTCCATGTATATTTAAGAATGCAAGAACTTGAGTTTTCTATACAATCTCTTGCATATATAGCTCAAGAACTTGGACTTAATTATTTATATCAAGGAGGAGTTCTTCAAATTAACTATGGTGAATATAACATAGAATATTCAAAAGAAAGATTTAGAGTTCTTACTAAAGAAGAAATAACTAGATCTAAGTTCTATCAATTAGAAGCTAAGATATTAGAAAATATTAAAACAAATAAAGAGAATGAAACTAAGTTATTTAATAATATAGCTTATTATAATAATTATTATCTTTTAGATGGAGTATCTGATAAAGATAAAATAGTTACATTCTTAAGACTTGTTTCTAGTGTTAGAACTTATAGAACTAATTTTACCAACTATGTTAAGTTTTTATTTAGTAAAGTATTAGGAAACTTAGATTATGAATTATATATGATTACAAATAATGTACGTAATAGAGAAACAGAATGTATTATTCCAATTACTATTCTTAAAGCAGATGGTACTTATTATGTAATTGATCCTTATAGAGATATAAGAGTTACTAATTATAAAGATATTCATAATTATTTAAGTGCTAAAGAATACTATAGTAATTTATTTGATGGAAAGTGTGATATTTTATGTTAGATAAATTAAGAGAACAAGTTTTAGAATTAATGGATCAAAAAGATGAAAATTTTAATAAATATTCCATTATTAATGATATACTAAAAAATAATGAATGTTTTTTAGAAATGGACATTGATACCGCGGTAAGTATATTAAAAGACTTAGGATACTCATATGATGATTCTATAAGAATATATACTTACCTTGTTGGTATTGATAATTATTAGGAGGTTTTAAAATGGATATACCTAAAATTAATCGTGAAGAAGTTGATTTTACAAGTGATTCAGAAATATGTAATGTAGGTTACTATGAAGGAGTATCAATGGATAGACCATATAGATTAGAAGTTTGGTCTAGTTATGGTATAGATGTTGCAACATATTTTATTTCTACTTATAACTTAAAAGAAGAAGAAGTAAGACATTTTATTGTTTCAACAGATACTATTGATATTATTGAAGATGAAATTAAATTTGAAATAATTGAAAATGATGGTAATGAATTCTATTCGGTAAATATTCCACTTAGAGATAGAGATAAAACATATGCAGATTTAAAAATAGATTTAAAACCATATGATTTATAGGAGTTACATATGAATTTTGAAGAGATAATAAGAGAAAATGATAGTAAATATGATGTTTATGTTGGCTATGATGGAAGAAAAAATAAAAAGATAATAAATATTAAAGATACACCAAGTACAATTATTACTGGTGAAACAGGATCAGGTAAATCTATGTTACTTGATCAAATACTATGCCAATTAGTTAAAAATAATACATCTTTAGAACTTGAACTAGCGCTTGTTGATACAGGTGGAGTAGAATTAAACTACTATGCTGATACAAGATATGTTAGATTTAGTGCCCTAGGTAGTAAAGATGAAGGCCTAAGAGTTATTAATAAAGTAGTTCAAGAAATGGACTATAGAAGAAAACTTGTTAATGATCATGGTTATGTAACTGTTGATGAATATAATAGAAAAGAAGAAAATAAGATACCTAATTTAGTATTAGCTATTGATGATAATGATTCGCTTTTAGATGAAGAAGATATTGATACTAGTCTTTTATCTATTATAAGAGGATTAGAAGAAACTAATATATTCTTATTCTTAGCTACTTCTAACCCATATAACAAGTTCTTTAGTAGAAATAAAAATACTTATGCAAGTAATTTAATATCCTTAGATTTAGCAGACTCTGAACAATCAGCTCTTGCTAATGTAAGTGATGCAGAAGCTTTACCAACAGGTAAGTTTATAATGAACGATAAAGAATACTACATGTTTAATTTTGATGACAGTATAATTTTTGATATTTTAAATAAATAATATGCTATAATAATGAAAACGGAGTGATAGTATGCAACAACAATTAATCAGTGATATGATAAATGAAATTAAAAAGGTTGATCCTAGCCTTTTAAATAAACCAGTTTTATTTAAAGGTGGATATATTACTGTAAAAAGCTATGTTGAAAATGAGTATCCAAAATATTCAGATGGAAGTGACAAAGAAAACGTTATTAGAGAACTAGCTTCTAGAGCAGCTAAGTCTGAAGTAGAATATTTTGAGAAAATTATTAATCCAATTATAGCAGCACATCCTGAATATAATACAAAAGTTGATATATTCGGTAGACAAATGAGTTTTGCAGACTATCTAAGAGAAATGCCATTCTATAATTTAACTGAAAAAGGAATTATAGTTGGTTCAGAAATTCGTCCATTTGAAGAAGAATATCAAGATTTTGTTGCTGATGTACAAATGGTTGATGAAAAAGAAGCCGAAGAAGCAAGAAGAAGAAATCTTGTTGGTAAAATAATTAATGAATTAAGAAAATCAGTTGGTGTATTCTACGATAATTATTTGTTTAATGATCAAGAATATTTATCAACAATAAATAAAATTATTGCAAGTGAATCATTCGATCAAGATTATTTAAGTGGAATAGTTAAAACAAGAGTAGAAACTGCAACTAAAACAGCAGTTATCAAAGCAAAACGTAATATTGTTATGACTATTTTAGAAGATATAATAAAGAAAAATGATGGAGATTTAAACATTATCTTCGATAATGAAACATTCATGTCTAGATTAAAAGGTTCATTTATTGAAGAAATTCCTAATTTCGAAGAAGAATATACAAATGGAATTCTAGCTTCTAAAGTTGAAAATGAATATAAGAAGGTAGTAATTCAAAAAGATGATAGAACTGATGTTGAAAAAGTTGAAGAAATGGAACTAATCAACAAAGATGTTGTTGTAGTACCATCTTTATTAAATCTAACTCAACAAGAAGCATATGCTGTTCTTGAAGGTTTAAATAAAACTGCAGGAACAATTCACATGGGTGGAGACGAAGATGAAGAAGTAGTTGCTGATGACAACGAAGAAGAAGTAGAAGTTCAATTAAAAGCAACAGGATTAAGAGCAAAATAAAATAAGATTCAATCGAATCTTATTTTTTTTAGTCTAAATATAAAATATCTATATCAACATAATTATCCGGTATACCATCAACTTTACCAACTGATGACATTTGCCACATAAAGTATTTACCTTGATAATTAGTTTTTTCTGTATAATGTGCTAACCAAACAGGTTCATCTATTTCTAACCATAGTTTTTCTAAATAGTTTTTACTTGCATAGAAATGTGGTTCATAACCAGCGCTTTTAATTACACTACTAAAACCACGATAAGCACCATTCAACTCGTGAATTGATACTTCATAATCCATTAACCATTTATAGTTTTCCCAATCATACGAAATACCTAAATCTAGTTTTTCACCAGCTAAATTATCAAGTACCCATTTACCGCATTTAATTCCATCTTCAAAGTTTAATGCAGTGGAGTATACATAAACTCCAACTTTTAAACCAGCTTCTTTAGCGTCATGAATATATGTTTTATAGTTTCCATCCAAGGAATAGTCATAGTCTTTTCCAGCTTGAACACCAATTCTTATAATTACAAATTCAACTCCAGCATTCTTTACTTTTTCAAAGTCTATGTTTCCTTGCTATTTACTTACATCTATTCCTATCATAGTTTTATCTGTTTTATACTTATTGATAATATCATCCATATAATCAGGAACTGTTACATAGTTTGATGAATTACTCTTTGAATTATTTATTTTTTCAACAACATTTACTTTAAGAGGTTTAATTGTTTCGTTTCCTGCTTTATCTCTAAAAATATAATTAACTTCATAAGTACCTGTTTCAGTTAAATTATAATCACCATCTATAGTACAAGTTGGTTTATTATCATAGTCATCCAAGTAAACTGCATTATCACATGGATAAATAGGTTCAAATAATTTAGTAGTCATTGTACTAAAATAACTTAATACATAAGGAGGAGTTACATCCATGACATTAACGGTCATTTGATAGTAATATAATTTATCATTATATTTAATATCAAAAGTATTAGTTCTTCTTCCAGTTCTTTCAGTATCTATCTTTTCATCTTCATTTAGTATTACTACATTCTTATTTGTAATTAAATCAAAATAAGTGATATCTTCAAATAGATTAACTTTATTACTATATGTTATAAAGGCTTCTTTAGGTAAATCATATTTATCATAGAAGTATTCTTCCATGGCATATTTATATATAGCAAATGAGAAAATACCTAAAAAAATTAAAATTGGGATAGATGCAATTATTATTAGTTTCTTTTTCTTCATTTTATCACCAAGGATATTATATAATAATTTATATGAAAGAGGAATCACTATGAGAAAACGAATAGATATAATTTGTCCTGGTTGTAATAACAAAGAAAGAGCTACTGTATATGATGAATTAGGAGTAGATTCTTTAGACAGTATATTAGATAGATCGAAGTTTATTCATGAATGTAGTAAATGCAAACAAAAAACAGTATTAGATTATTCATTTAAATTTGAAGGACACGGATATAAAATACTTTATACAACTGAGAAAACAAAAGAAAAAGGATTTAAAAGAATATGTACTTCTTTTAAAGATATAAAAGAAAAAATAATGATTTTTGAAGATGGTCTTAATGATATTTTAATAGAATATTTTAAAGTATATATTCAAAAACAAATATCTAAGAAAGATGAATTAAGATATGATGGAATTGTAGATGACACTATTTGTTTTTACGATGTAGATTCAACTGACACATTAGGTGTTAAAAAAGAATTATATGATTACTTTTTAAATAAATTTAAAATAAAAGATATAGATGATATAGAAGTAAATAATGAGACATTTATTAAGTATATTAAGAAATAATGTCTATTGAGAATTAACTTATAATTTGGTAGTATATAATTAGAAGGTGAGTGCAATGGATAGCAAAAAAGAAGCTTTAAGAGAAATTCCTAAAACAAATTATTTTATATTAGCTGGAATTGTTATTTTAATCATTTGTTTATGTTCAGCAACATTTAATGTTGTACGTATTTATAAAGAATATAAACTTGGTAAAGTAAGTCCTCTTAATATTAGTAAAGAAGTAGACTTCAGTGAACTTAGTAGTGCTATTAATGAAATGTCTGAAGATACATTCTTTGTTATAAGTTATTCAGGTGATGAAGATATTTATCAAAATGAAAAGAATTTAAAAATCATTTTTAGAAAAAATGAATTACTAGATAATATTATATATGTTGATGTTACTGAAGAAATGGAAAAAGATGGTTTCTATGATGAAATTAATTCTTCTTTAGGTTTATCTGGAGACTTAAAAATTACTACTGTACCTACAATAGTATATTTTAAAGAAGGAACAGTAAAAGCTATAGCTAAATCTAAAAACGGAATTGTAGATTCGGAAAACTTAAAAACAATTATTGAAAAAAATATAAATGTGGGTTAATAATCCACATTTTTTATTGTATAATAACACTGCTTGGAGGAATTAATATGTTAAATATTGTTTTATATCAACCTGAAATACCTCAAAATACAGGTAATATTATGCGTACATGTGTAGCAACACATACAAAACTTCATTTAATTAAACCACTTGGATTTTCATTAGATGAAAGTGCAATTAAAAGAAGTGGTGTTAACTATATAGAAAATTGTAAGTATGAAGTATATGAAAACTGGGAAGACTTTGATTCTAAAAATCCTGGAGTAAAATACTTTTATACAAGATATGGTCATCAACCACATTCAGATTTAAACTATACTGATGAAGGAAATGATAACCAAAATATCTATTTAGTATTTGGTAAAGAATCAACAGGTATAGATCCTTTAATTATGAAAGGTAAGTTAGATCATTGTGCAAGAATCCCTATGACTGATAAAGTTAGAGCTCTTAATGTATCTAATTCAGTTGCTATTGTTATATATGAAGCACTTAGACAAAGAAACTATGAAGATCTATTAAGAGATGAACCTAGTGATGAAGGTCATAAAGGTTCAAGATTTATAGAAGACTACGAAGAAAAGTAGTCTTTTTTAATACACAAAAAAAGAAGCATTAAGCTTCTAAATTATTCTTCAATTGAAATAGCGCCAACTGGACATGAATCAACAGCTTCTTGAGTTGTTTCTTTAACGTTTTCGTCTACAACTTTAGATAATCCGTTTTCATCAAAATCAAAGTTTCCACCTTTTTGAGCACCACTTTTTGCAACACATACACCACAACCGATGCATTGAGATTGATCTAATACTACTTTTGCCATATTATATCCTCCATTCATTAACTACTAATATTATATAATAAAATGATACTTATTAACATAAAAAATAATCTATTTTACTTTTGACTGTTCTTTATACATATTAAGCCTACTTAAATATGCTTTTCATACGTTTTTCTAGTCTATACAATTTAATAAAATGATGTTAAAATTAAAAATGATAGGATGTGTCATTATGCAATCAAGAATGGATAGATATGTAAACAATTCTTCATTGACATCAAGAGTACAAAGAAATCAAGCTTTATACGAAGAAGTAAAGAATACATCTATTGAAGATGTAAACGTTAATTCTGAAGTATCTGTACTTGGAAGTAATTCCAATAATATTGATGTTGGCAATTTAAAAAAGATTTTAGATGACAAATACTCTGATGATGCACCACGTAGAAGGAGTATAAGTCTTACTCCTGAAGAAATGGAAGAAAAACCAGTAGTTCCTGATACTAAGGAATATGATATCAATGTTATTCTAAAAAAAGCCAAAGAAGGTAAAGACATTGATTACAATAAAGAAAGACTTAAAAGTGTTAGACAAACTCAATATGAAATATTAAATAATATTGATTTAAACAGTAAACAAGAAGTAGATTCTTATGAAGAAAAGAAAAAAGCAGAAGAAGATAATCTAATGGAATTAATTAATACCATTACTGCTTTAGAATTAAAAAATAAGAATAAGATGGATAATGAAGTTTCTCAAGCTCTAGATTTATTTGATGATTTAAATGATTCTGAGCCTGAAGAAAAAGAAATAGAAAAAATAGAATTTAAAAAAGATATAAATAAAAAAGAAGATATAAGAAAAGAAGTTTCTCCTGAAAAGATGGAAGAAGCTAAACAAGAAGAAGAAAAACACATTGAAAAGACATTATCAAAAATAGATATTGATATAAATAGTTATGAAGATTTCAATGATATTGAAAAAGGTTCAAAATCTGTATTAATTTTAAAAGTTATGATATTTTTAATTATTATTTTATTAATAATAGGTGGTATTTTTATAGTTAATAATATGTTAGATTTAGGCCTTTTCAGTTAGAAAGGTATAGTTATGGAAGTAAAATTATCTCAAAAGTATTTTATTAATCCTGCATTTGAATATGGAATTCGTTCCTATAATTCATATAAAGCTGGTGAAGGCTATGAACGCATTCACACTTTTGAGATGTATGTAATTAAAGCACTAACAATTATATATGGTGAAAAAGCTATACTATTACCTTACAAAATTGATAATGAAAAAGCCTTTAAATGTAATTTATTAATTTATGATCTAAAAGAAAGTGATTTAAAAGAATTTATTAAATGTATGAATTCTTATTATGAATTCTTACTTAATTATAAAAATGGTGTAAAAGTAACTGGTCTTATTACAGAAATAGAAAAGATACTTTTAAAGATGATAATGAAGAGAAGTAAAAGAAAAGAATTTACTCCTGAAGAGATTAGACAATTTGATATGATTTTCGCACCTAATGAAGGGGACCTTAAAAATCTAAAATCTCTTGTTTCATCTGACCAAGGTTTAATTCTTAGAACTTGGAATGATGACAAGATTCAAATTACTAATACTCAATTAGGATTAATGGCAGTTAATCCAACATTATTACATCCATCTATATATCAAAAGTATGGACTTGATATTAGAAATATTGCTAAATTACAAGAAAATGAAATAATGGAAATTAATAGACAAATAAATGAAGAAGAAATGATGAAGACTACAAGACTTCAAACCCCATTTAAAAGAAAGAAAAGATTTCAAATGGGAGTGGCAAGTATAGTTGTTATTGCATCTCTTGCTATTACATTTGTTATTGTAGGATTATTATTTAAAATCATATAGGGGGATAATATGATAGTAGAATATAATAATATTAAATATAAAGTAGAGAAGAATCAAAAAGATGGTTTTGATGAAACTGCATTTTTAGAAAGAGTTACTGATTATTTCGAAGCATATGATTATATCTTCGGTGATTGGGCATATAGTAAACTTAGACTAAAAGGTTTCTATGATTCTAATAATAAAGAAGCAAAACCACTTAATGATATAAAGAATTTAGACAAATATATAAAAGATAATTGTGCATATGATTGCAAATATTTCTTATTAAAGAAAGTAAAATAAAAGAAGAATAAAAAGAATAAAAAGGGAAGGTGCACTGAATGAATACAAAGATTTCTATCATTGACTCCAATGGTAATCAAATAATTGCTGATGGTGTTTCATATATTGTTTTATCCGGTGAAGAGTATAGACATGAATACTTATTCTATACTTTAAATGAAATAGTAAATGGTGATTTAACAAAAATCTACGTTGCTAAAGTAAATGAAGAAAACAATAATATTGATGATTTTGAATGGGACAACGTTAAAAAAGCAATGCTTGCTATTGTTCATCAAGAAGATATTGTAGGATTGTCATACGAAAAAATGGTTGATGAAACAGGTGCATCTAAGACTTTTAAAGTAGATTTCCCAAGAAAAATTGCGTTAAAAATGGATAAACTTGTAGGATTAAAAGATGAGTATAAACTTGCTCTAAGTAATCCTGATAATACAAATGATGCTCCTGCAGTAAGTAGTACTCAATTCTTTGATAAAACTGATGAAAAGAAGAATGAACCACAAGTTGTTACAGTTCAAAATGCTTTTGATGGTTCAATGGCTCCAGCAGCACCAGCACCAAGTACTCCTGCACCTGAGCCTGCGCCTGCACAAATAGAAACTCCTGCTGCAGCTCCAGTTGTAACAACACCTGTAGCACCAGCACCAGTTGCAGAAGCTCCTGCAGTAGCGCCAGTAGTAACAACTGTAGTAGAAAGCGCTCCAGTTCAAACAACAGCGCCAGCATCAAAAGAGGTTATTCCTCCTGTAGAAAATGCTCCTGCTGTTAATAATGAAGTTGCTAAACAAAATGTTACTGTAACAGTAACACCAAGCGTAGCACCTGAAATGAAGAATATTACTCCATCTCCAATACCAAATGTATTAGATGGACTACCACAAGTAAAATCACATTCAGATGATGATAGTTTTGCTATACCAACAAATCAAGTATCTGAAGAAGATATTGATACAGTTATATTTGATCAAATAATTGAAGAATTAAATCAAATAAAGAGTCAAAACGCTCAAATTCAAGAATCAATTAATAGATTAACAAACGATGTAAATAATATAGGTAATAAAGAAGTTGTAGGAACTCCTGCTCAAGTACAAAATAACGATGGTATGATTAATACAAATACATCAAATACTTCTGAGGATGTTTCTGCTGTAGAATTTTCTGAAAATGGTTCAATTGTGGTTCCTGATTATAATCAAATACAATCAAGTGCTAATCAAGCAGTTAAAACACTTACAACTAATGTTTTAACAGAACCTGCTGAATCTGTTAATGATGGTGTTATTATTCAACAAACAGCACCAACTGAGGTAATTGAACCTTCTGTTACAACTGTTGAACCAGTAGGTAATACAATTATTAGTGGTCCTGTTACTAATGAAATAATTAATACAGCCCCACCTTCAATAATTGATACTTCTGCACCTCAAGCACAGGTTCAAACACCTGCTCCTGAAGTTGTTACAACTCCTCCAGTTGCACCTGCACCTGTAGAACCACAAGTTGTAACACCAGTTGTAGAACCTGCACCTGTTACACCAGCACCTGCTGAAGTAACACCACAAGTAATTAATACAGCTCCTGCTGAACCTCAAATAATACCTGATGTTCCAGTGTATGGAGTAAATGTACCTGAACCTACAATTGTAGTTCCAGAGTTTGATCCAAACGCTGGTCTTCCACCTGTAGTCATGCCAGAAGGTGTATCTGCAGGAAACGATGTATCAGCTTTACCTGGAATGGATACTTCAGATGCAACACAACCACAATAAAAAAAGAGTAGCTAAAACTACTCTTTTTAAATTTCTACGTTTATAACACCTTTGCATTCAGGTAATACTTCTTTAATAGAAGAATAAATACCATCTTCAATAGTAACATCTACTATTTCACAATTGGCACAAGCACCATAAAATTTAACATAAACATAATTATCTTCATATTTTACAAACTCGATGTCTCCACCTTCACTATTAAGATAAGGTCTTATTTGATCAAGACATTCAAGTATCTTTTCTTTATCGCTTTTCATTCGCTCTTCACCTGCCAATCATTATATATAAATTTATTTACTTTGTAAAGTTTATTTGTTATTATATGTATCGAGGTGCAATATGGATAACATTGAAGTAGGAAATGTTGTAAGTGGTGTTGTATCTGGTATTAAAACTTATGGTATATTTGTTAAACTAGATAATGGTTATAGTGGTTTAATACATATTTCTAAGATAACTGATAAATTTGTAAAAAACGTTGAAGATTATGCAAAAGTTGGTGAAACTATCTATGTTGAAATAGAGGAAGTTGATCATCAAAATAAACAATGCGTATTATCAATAAAAGACATGAATTACAGAATAGAAGAAAACCCTGTAATTCACGAGACAATTACCGGTTTTTCGACATTAAGAAAACAATTACCTGAGTGGATAGAAACTAAAAAAGCTGAATATAACAAAGAGTCTTAAAAAAAAGAGCTCAAACCGCAATTTTTTGTTGACTTAATAAAAATCGTTATGCTATAATCAGTTTGTTATCTCAAAGAGAGATACCCGGAGGAATACCCAAGTCCGGTTGAAGGGACTGGTCTTGAAAACCAGCAGGTCGCGCAAGCGGCGCTAGGGTTCGAATCCCTATTCCTCCGCCACTTATTTTATTATCGCGGGATAGAGCAGCTTGGTAGCTCGTTGGGCTCATAACCCAGAGGTCGTAGGTTCAAATCCTGCTCCCGCAACCAT
>JAEEGL011646728.1_pt1 | contig 13051 bp, 7 predicted proteins | sample 9134231 | NCBI WGS metagenome assembly JAEEGL01 (sample SAMN16246548, study PRJNA631951) | gut metagenome | biome: gut microbiome; feature: rumen; material: fiber-attached | host: Bos | place: Iran: Karaj | collected 2018-10 | reverse complement strand
TGCAATTACTTTAAATAGGAAAAATTTATCTGTTTCATCAATTGAATTTTTTGATACTTATAATGAAAATACAAAAAATGAAACTAAAACAGTAGAATATATTAAATATTCTTATGACAATGATGGAAATATTGTTACTAATAATGAAAGTACTACTATTATAAATTTAAATCCTATTTCTGAAAATAATAAATTAATGTATTTTTTAGAAAAATTTTCAATATCAGAAATATTAATTATTGTTTCTTGTTATGGATGGGAAAAATTTTTTATTTATGAAACAGCAGAATATTTATCTACATTTGGTGCATTGAAAATAAAAGAATTAACTAATTCTTTTTATTACAAAGCAAATGAAGATCAATTTAAACAACAAACAATATTAAATGAAAATTTATATCATCATCCATATGCATTTATAGGAATTAAAGGAATTGGTGTAGGAAATGGATTTGAAGTAATTCAAACAAATAAAGGTAATTATTTATCAACTGAAAATTTACCTCATGCAGATTTAATAGTAACATTATCATATAATAAATTTAATAGAGCATTTTATTTTAATTACAAACAAGATTTTATAGACAATTATAATTTAATAAATTATGATTATTTATATAATTCACTTGATTTATCTTTAAAAGAATTATTCCCTTTTTTACTTCATGCAAATTTATCATCAAGTTCAAATTCTCAATTTAATATATATGATAAAAATACATTAACAGATAATCTTTTACCATTTGATTCAAATAATGATAATAATAATAATATTTATCAAACTGAATTAGATAGAGTTGTTGTTGGAAATGGAATTGGAGTTATGAGAAGTTATTCTAAAGGTGGAATTTATCAAAATGGAACTAATATTTATGAAATGGATTATTATAATTTTTATTATTATGCTGGATTAAAGGGAAAAGAATGTTTACCTCCTTATACTATTGATGAAGAAGCTTGTATTGATCCTTCTATTGTTCATAATTATACTTATGATATTCCTATTATTATGTGTAAAATTGGAATTCAACCTCAGTTATGTGAAAGTAATGATGATGTTATTAATAGTGATTTTGATGGGTTTGATTAAATATTAATTTTATTTTTTTTTTATTTTTTTTTTTTTATTTATTTTTTTATAAATAATTTTAATTCAAATATAAAAAAATTTTTTATCAATATGAATGAATTATTATTAAAATATTCAGATCATAAATTTTTTAATGAAATAATATCAGAAACTAAAAATGTAACATTATTACAAATTCAAACTAAAATAATATCAACAATAATAACGTTAGATTCAAAAAATATAATTTTAGATAATGTAAAGCGTTTAGCAATTGATGGTGCATTTGATGAAATACCATCAATTCGTTCTTTATGTTGGAAAGTTTTATTAGGTTATTTAGGATTAAATATTTATAATTGGGAAAATGAAATAAATAATAAAAGATTAATTTATGATAATTTAAAAAAAAAATATATAATTCAAGTTGGAAATTTATTAAAAAATAAAAAGAAAAAAAAATTTGATCATCCTTTATCAATAACAGCCGATTCAAAATGGAATGAACATTTTCAAGATAATGATTTAAATGATATGATTGAAAAAGATTTATTAAGAACAAGATCAGAAATGGATTTTTTTAAAAAACAAAATGATAAAAAAGAATCACATATAAATGTATTAAAAAGAATATTATTTATATTTTCAAAAGAAAATGAAGATGTAAAATATGTTCAAGGTTTAAATGAGATATTAGCAGTAATTTATTATTGTTTTTCAAATGATAGGAATCCTTTTTTTAAATATGATATTGAAGCAGATACTTATTTTTGTTTTTGTAATTTAATGAAAGATATTAAAAATATTTATATTGCTAAAATGGATAATACTGAAATTGGAATTGAATATATGTTAATTTATTTACAAGAATTATTACAAATGTATGATAAGGAAATTTATACTAAATTAAATGATGAAAATATTGATTATCATTATTTTGCTTTTCAATGGATTTCTCTTATGTTTACACAACAATATGATATTTATGATGTTTCTAGATTATGGGATAATATTTTAGCAAATAGTGATAAATTTAAATTTATTTATGAAATTTGTCTTGCTGTTTTAAAAATTAAGAAATCTGATATTCTTTTTAATAATTTTTCTGGTATTATGAATACTTTACAAGATTTTTCTAATACTGATATTCAGAAAGTTTTAAAAGTTTTAGAAAGTAATTCATCAAAATATAATAGAATATATAAAGAATTTTTAGAAAAGAGAAAAAAGTAAAAAAAAACATATAAAATAAATAATATTTATATATAAATAAAAATTTAAAAAAAAACAAAAATTAAAAAAAAATTTCAATTTAAAATATTTCAAAAAAAAAAAAAAAAAATAAAAAAACTAATATTAAAAAAAATGGGTTCATGTCAATCAGGAGATGTAATAGAATTAAAACCAGAAGACGATGACTATAATTACAAAGAAAAAAAAAATTCATATTCAACAGATCAAATAAAATCAATAGAAGAACAAAAAAAGCAATTTCCAGATATGAAAGAATGGAAAGGGAATAGATATAGTGGAATAGGAATAAAAAAAATGAAAGGTTACAAATGTAAATTACCAATAGATAAACTAAATGAAAAAAGGCAAAAATTTTGGGATAAAAGAAATCAAAAAGGAAATCAAAATTATAAAGTTTGGAGAATAATAAATCAAGCTTGTGTTTATGATGAATATAGAGCTAATTTGTTATTAGAACAATTTCAATTAACTACTGCAAGTGGGTGTATTAATCATATTATTGATAGAAAAGGAAATCATTATTTTATTCCTAATTATTGTATTAATGATCCTTTTTTTGAAAAAAGTTTTAAAATAGAAGATGATATTAAACAGGAAAATATTGTTATTAATGTCTTTGAATCTAGTTCTAATGAAAAATTAGAATTAACTGTTTCTAATTTGTTAACTGGGGAAGAGTTAAAACATATTATTATGAAAAAAATGAAAATTTCAAATAAAAATTTTAAAATTAGGTTGTTTTATTCTGGAATGGAAATTAAGGATAATCAATTTTTGTATCAACATAAAATTAAGAAAGAATATAAAATTCAAATTATGAAACTTCCTAGAATTGAAGATAATGTTATTGATGGAAAAAAAGTATAATTTCTTTTTTTTTGTCGAATTTTTGGTTTTTTTATTTTTTTTGATTTTTTGGATGTTTTTTTTTGTATATGATAACATATTTTTTATTTTTTAAAATTAGTAGATATGCTTTAATTATTTTGGTGAATTCTTTTTTATAAATTTATTCATTTTTATCTTATTTTTAATTTTTGGTTATTTTTAGATTAAAATTTAAAAAATTAATTATTTAAATAATTATATAATTTAATTTAAAAAATATTATAAAAAAATTTTTCATTAAATTAAAATACAATTATAAAAAAAGTAATTTATTAATTCAATATACAAAATAAGTATAATCTAATATAATTTATTAATAATTGAAGTCTTTATTGAATATTTTTTTTTCAATTTAATTTTTTTGAATTGCTAAAAATTTTCTCATTATATTTAATTTTTCTTGTTTTTCATTACTTAAACTTCTATCACTTTTTTTTAATGTTTTTCCATTATTTGATAAACTTGATATATTTGATAAATTAAAACAAGTTGATATTTCAGGAATAAATAATTTAGATGAACATGATTTTTTTAATTTATTTATGTTAATTAACTGTCCTCTATTTGGATATAATTTATAAGGAAGGAAATTTTTTGAAAAATATTCACTTGATGATAAAATATATTTTTGATAATTTTGAAAAAAAATATTAGTTTTATCTTTATTCCGTATTATTAATCTATTTCTATTTCTATTTCTTATTTTTTCTCTAATTTTATATGGAAATTTTGGTTTTTGCTCTATTTTAGATTCTTCATTTTTAAAAGATTTTAAATCTGATGATGGACTTTGAGAAAAATTTTTATGATAATTTCTTCTATAAGTTTCTGAAAATAATAAAGAAGAATTATTTGAAACATTTTCAGGAGGAGGAAAAAGTTTATTAGTAAAGGTTGTATTACTAGATTTAAAATCAAAAAATTTTTGAATATTATTTTTATAAAAAGAAGGTGTTAAAGTACTTAATTTACTTAATGAACAAGATAATGATTTATTTATTTCTAATTTTTTTTTAATTTTATATTCTTTAGAACGAGAAATTTTTACATAAATTATGTTTCCTTTATAATTCATTAATTGAGAATTATTACTAATTAAATTTAAATTTCCTTCATATATATTAATTTTATATTCCTTTTTATTATCATTTAAATTACAATATGATAAAATGAATTCATATAATTCTTGAATAGTATCAATTATAATATCATTATCTTCTGGTAAAGGAGATTTAATTTTTTTATTTTCATTTATTAAAGTTTTTATATATAATAATTTTGATTTATTTTTAAATTCTTCTTTCGATATAAAATATATTATAACTAATATATAATAATTTGTTCCTGCTTTTACAATTTTAGGTTTATTTTCTTTTATAACTTTTTGAGGTGAAAAAATCATTTATAATTTGAATAAAAATTATATATTTAAATTTTATAAATTATGCCATATTATTAAATAAAAAATTAAATATTAATCTAACATATTAAGCATCATATTTTTATATTCTTCAAAATTAATTTCTTTATTTTCATCTAAATCAACATCATCAACAATAGATTTAAAATCATCAATACTAAAACCTTTATATTTCTTAAAAACAACTTTTAAATCATTTAAATTAATTAGTCCATTATTTCCCTTATCAAAAAAATCAAAACTTTCTTTTAAAGTTTTCTCATTTATAATTTGTTCTCTATTTATAGCAGCAGCTAAAAATTCTGAATATTCAATAATTCCAGATTTATCAATATCAATTGTTTTAAATAATTTTTTTAAATATTTTATATCAACATTTTCTCCTGTTTTTTCTATAATTTCTTTTAAATTATTTACAAATTCATTTTCTTGAACTTCACCATCATTATTAACATCAATTTGACAAAATAAATTAGATGCATTTTGAATATTTTCATTATGTAAATTTCTTGCTAAATATGAAAGACATAATTTTTGTAAAGTTGTTTTTGGTTTGAATTTAATAATATTATCTAAAACACTTTTAATAGTTTCATAAGAAATTTCATTTAATCTTTCTTTAATATTTAATGTTTTAAACCAATTGTGATTTAAAGCTTCATTTGCACTTATTCTATTTATATTTCTATTTAATAATTCTTTAAGTAAATCAATACATTCATTAGAACATTTTGTTAAAGATTTATTATCATAATCAACATTACCAATTTCAATAAGTGCTTTTAATTTAAAAATATCATCATTATCAAATGGAAAATTTCCAGTTAATAAAGTATACATTATAACTCCAACTGACCAAACATCTCTTTTTTCATTATATTTTCCTTTTATAACTTCCGGTGCAGTATATTTTAAATTTAAAAAAGAATCACCTAATTCAACTCCTTTTATTATTTTTGTTGATTCATTAAAATCAATTATTTTAACATGAATAAAATGATCTTTTTCTTCATTAATTAAAATATTAGATAAAGTTAAATTACGATGAATTATCTTTTTACTATGACAAAAAGATAAAGCAGATAATATTTGAAATATTATTATTGCAGTAGTAAATTCATTAAATTTCTTTTCTTTTTTTAATCTTTCTAATAAACTTCCTCCATTTAAATATTCATTAACTAAACAAATAACAGTTGGACAATCATAAAATTCATATAATTTAACAATATAAGGATTATCTGCTGCTTCTAATAATTCAATTTCTTTTAATAATTCTTGAGTTTTTAGAAATAATTCATTATTTTTTTGAATTACTTTAAAACTTCTTAAATCACCATTTGATCTTAATGTTGCTTTATAAACTAAAGAATTATCACCTTTTCCTATTAATTCATCTATTGTATATTTATCAATTGGATTTCCACTTCCTTTTCCAATTAATACTGAATCTTTTAATAAGTATAATGGTTCATTTTTATTTTTATTTTCATTTATATTTGATTTATTTAAATTATTTGAATCATACATTTTTGAAAATGATGCTGTCATTTCTTTTGCTGTTAATGGCGCTTCTTCTATTTCATTTTGGCTTTTTGATGAACAACATGTTTCTATATATTCTATGTAATTTCCCATATAGAAGTTTTTTTTTTATTTAATTTTAATTATCTATCAATTTAAATTTTTTTTAATTTTTTTTCAATGTATATTAAAATTTTTTTTATTTTTTTAAGAATGTTATTTAAAAAATTATTAATTTTTATATTAAATATAATAATTTTTGTTTTAATATATCAAAATTCAATTCAAAAATTAAATATATATATAACATTCATTAATTTATTAATTATTTATTTGTTTTGTTTTTTTTATTTTTTTTTTTGAATTATTTTCTTTTTCTTTAATTTGAATATGAGGAAATAAATTATTATTTTTATCGTTAGATTCTATTTTTTCATTTAAAAAACTTATATTATTATATTTTGAAATTTCATTAAAATCTTTTTTTACACTGGTTCCTAAACTTTTATCTGTCATATTAGGATATTTTAAAGAAATAATTTTTGCTTCTTTTCCATTATTTGAATTTTCTTCAGTTGAATAAAATCTTTGATGATTTAATTCATTCTTACTTGATTTATTAAATGATGGAATAATTTTTATATTGGTATATCTAATATTATTCAAATTTTTATTCTCATTTTGAGATAATTTATGAAAATTATTAGATGATAATACTACCATTTTTTTTAATTCATTTCTTGATAGTGAAAAATTAGGGGCTGTTGTTAATCTTTGACTGTTAAATGTTTGATAAAATTCTTGTTTTAATTCATCTGTTGAATCATTCATTTTATTTATTTCAGTTGAATTATCTTTTTTAATTTTTTTTTTTACTTCAATTTCATGTTTATTATTTTCTGAAAAAATTCTATTTTTAATTTCTATTTTTTTTTCTTTTTCCTTTCTATTAATATTATTATTATTCTTATATATATTATTAATATTTTTATTATTATTGTATTTTTGTTCATTAACAATATTATTATTGATATTGTTTATATTTTTTTTATTTATTAATTGATTATAATTATTTATATTATCTTTAGGATTTGATAAATTACTATTATTCATTTTGTCTAAATAATTTGATTTATTATTATCATTATTAACCAAATTATATTGTTGTATATTATTATTTGATTTAAGTTTTTGATCTATGGAATTATTATTATTTTCATTATAAATTATTTTTTCATTTTCCAATTTTCTTATTCCTTCTTCTTTTTTAAGTCTTTGTAATTCTTTAATTAATATTAATTTTTTTTCATGTTGTTCATAATCTTCTTTTTCTCCTGTAAAAATATCATAATTTAAATCTAATTCTTTATTATCATTTTCATCATTTAAATTTTTATTATTTTTAAAATCAATTTTATTGGCTAAACTATTTATTTCTCTTTTAGAAATCCCATCAAAATCTACTAAATTTTTTCTAAATCTAACATCTTTAATAAATTCAACCATTTCAATAAATCTACTTTTAATTTTTAAATATTCACTTTTAAAATCATTAAAATTATTAACAACTTCTTTAAATTTATTTTCAATATCACTAACTTTATCATCAAATCCTTTTTTTAATTCAATCTTTAATTTATTTATATTATCAATTTCATTTCTTATTTCTTCCATTCTTAAAACCCAATCATGACCAGTTTTAGTATTTTCCAATCTAACATCTTGAATTTTTTCATTAACCATATCAACTTCAAATTGTAATTTTTTATTAAATTCAGTTTTAGTATCATTAAGTAATTGAATTTGTTGAGAAGCATATTGACTTAAAGAAAAATTTAATTGAGTAATTAAATTCTCTAATTTGACTTTATAATCTTTTAAATCCATATCAGATTGTTCTTTATATTTCATTAATGAAGCCATTTCTTTTACATTTACTTCTAAATAATCTTTTAATGAGTGATATTTACAAAAATCTCCTATTATTCCTGGAACTGTTAAATTATCTATGAAATATTTGTCATATTTAAATTTTGTATTTTCTAAATCTTTACTTATTGTGTTTATTTTTATTTCATGGGTTGTTAATTGGTCTTTTGCTTTACTTTGAAATTTTTGAAAATTTTCAATTTTTTCTAATTTTAATTTATTATCTTCATTTGTTTCTATTAAATGTTCAAATTTTGTATTTATTTTTTTTATTTCATTTACTATATTTTCAAATTTTTCTTCTTGCTCTGAGGTTAATAATTCTATTTTTATATTTATTTTATTTTCTAATTTTTTAATTACTCCTAATAATTCATTTTCTAATCTTCTTGTTTCATCAACCATTAAAATAAGTAGTAATTTAAATTTTATAAATAATTTGGAAAAAATTACAAAAAAATAATTTAAACTTATTATAATTTAAAATATGGGAACAGTATCTGATAAACAAAATTTAGAGGATGACAATAATGAATATAGCAATATATTAAAATATGCTCCTCATTTAGAGGATATTAATGAAGTATCAAAAATTGAGAAAAATAATAATCAATCTTCCTTTATTCAAACTAATTCAAAATTTGAAACAAATAATTTAATACAAAATATAAATGAACCTGAACAAGAATTAAACCAACAAAACATATTAAAAAATTTAAATAAAAAAACAATAGAAACAAATGTAGAAGAAATAAATAAAATATCAGATATAAATACAGATGAACAAGATGAAATAGATAATTTAAATTATCCTGAGACATTATTAAAAATAATAAATATAATTAGGACACAGCCTCAATTATATGCAGAAAAAGTTGATTATGCAGTCAGATATATTAAAATAGAAAATCAAATAATAAATGATAAAATAACAGGACAAAAACAAACTATAGAAAAACCAATATTTAAAAAAAAAGTAAAAGTTGCTTTAAATAAAGGAGAAAGTGTATTTTATGAAACATCAAAAAGATTAAGAGAAATGATATCAATTCCTCCTTTAGAAATGAATAATAATTTATTAATTAATCTTCCAAATACTAAAAAAGAAATATATGATAATAAATATTTAATTAAACAAGCAGAGAAAATTAAACAAAAATCTTCTCTTGAATTTTTTTATAAAGATTTAATTAAAGAACCTAATATTTCTGCATTATTAATGGTTGTTGATGATACTGAAAAAAATGATTTTAAAAAAAGAGATATTATATTAAATCCAGATTTAAAATATGTTGGGATTAATTGTAGATATATTGGAAAAACTTTTGTTGCTTATTTAGGTTTTTCAAAGTAAAAAATAAATTAAAAAAATAAATTTTATATAGTTAATAATATAATTTATTTAATAATGGAATAATGAAGATTTTTTTTAATTTTAATAAATATAATAAATTACATTTAAAAGTTTGTTCTTTTTGATTGGAATCTTGTAAAAGAGAAATTTTCATCTTTATTTTCAATATTTCCAAATTTTTCATTAAAATTTAATTTTTTAGCCTTACTTCTTAATAAATTCATTTTTCCTATTGGTTGAGATTTTGTAGGATAATCATTATTATTTTCTTCAATTGAATTCCAAATATCATTTAATACACTTTTATTATTTTCATCATTAATATCATTGTTCAAATTTTGGAAATTAATATCTAAAATTAAATCATCCGAATTTTCATTACTAAAATTTAATTTTACATTTGTTTCTTCGACAATATTTTCTTTAATTTGATTTTCTTTATTTTTCTCATCTTCTGAATTTGATAATGAATCTTCTGGATTTTTAAATAATTTACTTTTTCTTTTCTTTATTTTTTCTCTTTTTGAAGGGAGTGTTATTTTTCTTTTTACTTCAGGTCTTTGGGACATTAATTTTAAATTTAAAAGTATTTATTTATTTTAATTATGAATAATTTAATTAATACTAAAAAAATTAATTATTAAAAAAATAATATATTATATACTTTATATAAATTAAATTATTAAAATTAAAAAAAAATTTAATCTAAAAAAATTATATAAATATTAATTATATATTTTATTAAAAAAGTATATTATTTTCTTTTAACTTTAAATAATTTCATTTGATTAAAAAATATTAATTTTTTTCTTCTTCTTCCTCTTCTTCTTCATTTTCATCATTTTTCTTTTCTTCATCATCTTTAAAGCTCAAAATAGTATAAGTAACCCCAATAATAGGACATAATTCTCCATCATCAAAATAATCATTTTCTTTATAAACAAATCCTTCTTCTTCTTTTTCTTCATTAAACCCATTTAATTTAATTCCTTTAATAAATATTATATCTTTATTATCATTTGCTTCTTTATATTTTTGAATTTCTTCATCAGTTAAATCAGAATTTTGTTTAAATTTAGTAAAGAAAAATTTTAATTTTAATATATCAGGAGTTGCAGAATTTTCAGGTAATTTTTTATTAAAATATAAAGGAATTTTATTAAGGAATAATTTATAATCTGAAAAATGTGATAAATCATAAACTCTAAGATATGCATTATTAATCCATTCAATAATTTCATTAAATATTTCTTTAATCATTATTTTCCAATCAGATATTAAAAGTTTTCTTTTTGATTTATGTAATCTCCATTTATCTGGTATTTCTTTTTTTGATAAACTTCTCATTACTTCAAAATATTCTTCTGTAATAAACATTTCACATCTAAATATTTTATTTACTATTTCTATATCATTTGTTATTAACGTTAAATAATTATTATAATTTTCAATTTCAGTTTGTAAAGATTCATCAAATGGATTAAAGAATTCATCAAATTTATTTCTTTTAAATAATGCTGGATTTGCTTCTGTTGTTGATAATGGATCTGGAATATTTGTTTTTATTTCATTAATTGAATAAACTATATTTTTTGAATTTAATTTTGATATTTTTATTTTTTCTAATGTGTTACCCATTAATCCTATTGATATTGATTTATAAAATGATCTTAATGAATTTTCAGAATTGTCTTTTAATAAATTTGAACTCATTCCAAAAATTAATGAATTAAATTGTTCATTTGGTATATTTTTAAATTTTTTTATTAAAAATGATTTTGGTATTATTATTTGATTTATATTTGTATTTGGAACATCTTTTCCTTTTTGTTGATTATTTGGATTATTATTTATATTATTTTCTTCTAATTTCATTTTTTCAATTTCTTCTTCTGGAATTTCTTCAGGTTTAATATTATCAATTACGAAATTATCATATGAAAATAAATAATCTTTATTTAAGAATTTATCATTATCAAAGAAAGTATTTATAATTTGATTAATTCTTAAAACATCTTCAGGATATAATAATCTAGTATCAATAAACATATCAATAAAAAGTTTAATAATACTTTCATATGTAAATCCATAACTATTATCATTATTAACTAATTCTTTTTGTCTATCTTCAGAAAGTGAATTTATTAATCCAACCAAAAATTTTAATAAATTAAAATAATCTTTTCTCTTATATTCAATAGGAATTCTAAAAATAGTAGTTTTCAAACAAGAATATTGAACTAAAACAGCATGAACTATAGTAAAGAAAATATATAATTTTTTAATATAATAAGCACTTGAATTTTGATTTTGTGAATTCATTAAATTATTATAAACATTATAACTTGTTAATTCTAATAAATCAATAATATAATCTTTTATTTCTGTAATTACATTTAAATCTCTATTCACAATTCTACAATTTTCATAGAAAAATGTTGGGAGAGGATAGTTATGATTTTCAGTAAATATTAATTTAAAATGTTCATTTAATATTGTATTTGGATCATTAAATTCTTCAAATAATTTCATAATTGAATCTTTTACTAAATGAACATTTTTTATTACTATTACTCCTCCATTCTTCATTGAATTATGTATAAAATCTAATTCTGCATTACTTAATTCAATTTTATTTGGTATTATTTCACGATATGATAAAGTTTCAATATCAATTTCTTTATTATTTTGATTATTTTCAGAAACTTTTCTAATTTGTGCTAAAGTTGGTAATAAATAATCTCTAATTTCTTTATTTAAAATTAATTGTTCATTATCATTTTCAACATATAAAATAGGTTTTTTAGTAATAGTAAAATCTTCAAAGAAAGGTTCATTAAGTTGATTACAAATTTTATTATCTAAAGAAATTTTTCTTTCAGGATCAGATTCTAAAATACTATTAATAGAATATGTAATTAAAGCATCACTCATATAAGGTTTAATAATAGAAAAGAAAGTAAATCTAATAAAAGTATTCATACTACTTTCAACATCTTCATCAAAAAGTTCAAATATTGGAATATCATTTGATAAAAATTTTTCCCATTTTGGAATATTAGTTTCCATATTATTAATTAATATTGAAAAAATATAATTTCCTCTTTCATTTATTTCTTTAAGTGAATTCCATTGATGATCATTTATTCCTTTAATTGGTGATTTTTCATTATATTTCTCAATATCTCTATTTTTATAAAAGAATACTTCATTAATTAACATAATTATTCTTTTATATGATTGTGGAATTTCTTCTTTTTCTTTCATACAGAAAAATAATAAAATAAGTAAAATATTTTTTTTTTGATTTGGAAGGAATAAAGAAGTATTTTTATTAAATAAATAAACAACAAATTCAATTAAATCTTCTTGTTGATAAGTTGGTACATCTTCTTCTTCTTCTTCGACTTTTTTATCTTCTTTTCCTTCTTCTGAATTTTCTTCTTCTTCTTCTTCATCTTCATTACTTTCTTCTCCTTCTGATTTATGTTCTTTTTCTTCTTCTTCATCTGGTAAAATAAAATTTCTATTTTTTCTTTTTTTAACTTTATCTTTATAAATACCAAATTTATCTTTATAAAATTCTTTAATTAAATTTGAAAAATATTCTAAT
>JAEEGL011386401.1_pt1 | contig 13051 bp, 7 predicted proteins | sample 9134231 | NCBI WGS metagenome assembly JAEEGL01 (sample SAMN16246548, study PRJNA631951) | gut metagenome | biome: gut microbiome; feature: rumen; material: fiber-attached | host: Bos | place: Iran: Karaj | collected 2018-10 | reverse complement strand
TTGGGGATTGGGGATTGGGCCCAATCCCCAATCCCCAATCCCCAATCCCCAATCCCCAATCCCCAATCCCCAATAACCTCAAATAAACAATTTGTTTTTAAAAATAATTAATTATAATTATATAAATTATTTTATTATTTAATATAAATATATTTTTTAAAAATATTTATTTCATAAATAAATTATTAATTTAATTATAAATTAAAATTCTTATTTCTTCATATATAAAAATATAAAGAATTATTATTATGTGATAAAAATATTTAAATTTAACTTAAATTTATAAATATAAAGAATAAAAATTTTAAGGAATTATGCATGAAAAAAATATGATAAAAATTCTAAACTTATAAATATATTACAAAATAAAAATTTAATAAAAAAAATCATAAAATTTAAAATATTTTTAAAAATTTACATTTTTTACACATTTATAAAAATCATATATTTCAAATATTATTTTCATTGATTAAATTTAATCCTTTTTTTGTAAAAATTTTTTGTAATGAATTTAAAACATAATAAAAACTAAAAATTCCTTCTTCACTTAATATATTTCTTCTATATTCAAATAATAATTTTATATGTTTATTTGATTTTAAATTAAATGGACAAAAAGTATAAGCAAAAAAATTTGAATTAGAAAATTTTTTTGAAGTACTTCCTCTTCTAAGAGGATATATTGGATTATTTGGATTAAATAATAAATCTGTTAATGGAGAAATTTTATTTTCATTTGAAACGTAATTATTTAATTTACAATCGATAGATTTTTTACTATTTAATTGATTTAATGAATTTTTTGGTTTATTATTTAGTCTTTCAGTTACTTTATCAGAATTTAAATTAATATTCTTATTAAACATTTTTAAATTATTATTACTTAATGAACTATTATAATTAATTTCTTTCAATGTATCTGGTTGTTTATTTTGAGTATATAAATATCTTAAAACATTTGAACTTTCAATATTTTTTCCTAATTTTTTAATTTTAGTATTAATATCCTTCTCTAAATCCTTATATAAGGATTTTTGATGAAAGTAATAATTCAAAAATTGTGCCATAACTAAAATTAATTTTATCATTCCACCAATACTACCACAAATATCTTGTAATTTCTGATATTTCCTTACATAAATATCATTCATATTTTGAAAACAAAAATACCATCCACCATAAATATTATTATTTGTATCATCTCTTGTTGTAACTTGTTTTTCATTAGTTTCATAAACATATGACCTTTCTTCTTTAATTTCATCAAAAACAATTCCGACTTGAGTTTTTAATTGACTAGTATGAAAATTTAAATAATTTAATGTGAAACTAATAGGTGTTAAGATATTATATATTTTATGAAAAAAATATTGAAAAGGATTATGATAATTTTCAACATCTATATATTGATCAATAAAAAATATTTGATAATTTATTGCATTCATTATTATTTCATGACTTGTATCATCATCATAACAAGAGTTATTATTTATAGCAGTATTATTTTGACATCGAAGAATATAAATTCCATAATTTTTTTCTTCAGTGTTTGATGCTCCATGTTCCATTGTGGGATATTGAAAATCAGATTCAAAAGATGTTTTTATTGTTTGAGTCGTTTTATTAAAATATTTTTTTACACATAATCCATAAGCATAATATTTTGAATAATTCCCTAATAAATCATAAAAATCTCCTGCATCTGTTTCATTACAGTATTCATAAATCCAATGATTGAAATTAGTTTCATTATTAGTTTCTAAAAGAACATCTAAACCTTCTCTTATTCCTATTATTGAAAAAGCTCTTGTATCAAATATTCCTTCAGTGGCAAAGGCCATAAAATGAAAAACTGATGATGAATTTAAAGGATAAATTCCAATGTCTTCAACATATTTTCTATAATAATACGTTGTAGGATTTTTATGTAATAAAAAATCTAAACTAAATACAATTGTTAATATTATTAAAACTATTATTGCTAAAAATGATATAATTATTGATATTATTGAACTATGAGATGTTTGACCATGATAAAATAAAGTTATTGGAGGAGAAACTAAATCAAAAAAATAAAAATTCATATTATTTATTTAAATTTTTTTGAAAATAAATTATTATTATTTTTATTTTATTTTTCTTATATTAATTTTCTTATATTAATATTGTATATAAAATTTTAGATTATTAAAAATAATAAAATTTTTATTTTTTAAATTTATAAAGATTATAAATTAAATAATAAAGTTTTCTATTAATTTAAAAGTAAATTTAACAAATATTTTTATATTTATATATTACTTAATTTAAATTTTACTTTTATATTCATACTCATTAATTCCTGTGTTAATAATTTAAATGCATATGGCATTTTAATTTTTCCAACATTTGCTCCATCTCCACAATATTGGCAAAATCCTTCCATAGCTAAATACCCACATTTTCCACAAATATATGCACAAAATAAATCACTACTTAACATTAATCTTTCTAACAATAAACAACTCGCTCCATATCCTAATACACAATCCTTCTCCATTTCACCTAATCTTAATCCTCCTTCTTTACTTCTACCTTCAAGTGGTTGTCTTGTCAACATTGCTCTTGGACCACGACTTCTTGCATGCATTTTATCTACTACCATATGTTTTAATCTCTGATAAAAAATTGGACCTTGAAAAACAAAACAACTAAGTGGTTCTCCAGTTATTCCACTATATAATAAATCCTTTCCTGTATATGAAAAACCATTACTGACTAAAATTTTTCCTATATCTTCTATTTTATCACCAGCAAATGCAGTTCCATATTTAAATTTACCATCTAATACTGCGCTTTTACCAGCAATAAGTTCAATTAATTTTCCTACTGTCATTCGACTAGGATATCCATGAGGATTCATTATTAAATCAGGACACCATCCTTGTTCATTGAATGGCATATCTTCTTGAGGAATTATCATACCACAAACACCTTTTTGACCATGTCTAGATGAAAATTTATCACCTAATTCTGGTCGACGTGTTTGACGTAACATTATTTTTATTAATTCAGGTGTATCAGGAGAAGTTGTTAATATGACTCTATCAACATAAGATGGTATTGGAGAACGGTAAATCAAAGGTGATTTCATATATTTTATTTCATTTTGAGGAATTATATCACGTGTGTTAACTGGAGTGAATTTATTTACATATAAGTCACCATTATTTAATCTTGATCCTATAAATGGTAATCCATCTTTATCAATTGCTTGGAGATTTTTAGAAAATTTTTTATCATTTTTATTAACATCAACACCAGTTCTAATATCTTCAGTTCCATTTTCATATTTTTCCATGCTTGTTTCAAATCTTCTTAATGTTAATATTCTTGCAAATCCTCTATCCAAACTAGCTTTATTAAGAATTATTGCATCTTCAATATCATATCCAGAATAACTCATTACTGCAACAGATGCATTTTGACCTGCAGGAAGTTTATCATAATTACTTAATTCAATACTTATTGTTTTTACTAAAGGAATTTGAGGATGTAAATTTAAATATAATAAAGTATCACATCTTATTAATTGATTATAACCAATTGTTCCAATTGCTTGCTTTCCCATTGCACATTGATAAGTGTTTCTAGGTGATTGATTATGATGAGGATATGGAATTAATCCTGCTACAACACCTAAAATTGTAAATGTTGCTATTTCCATATGTGTTGTTAATGGTTTAATATTGTTTTCAGTTAAAGCAATCAACACATCATTTTCTTCATTAACATCTAAATATTCAATTTTTCCTTCTTTCACTAAATCTGTAAAAGTCTTTTTCTTTTCAGTTAATAATTTAATATCTTCATTTGTAATTAAACTCTTTTGATTTTCAATTCTAATATAAGGTCTGGTTAATCTTCCTCCATCACAAGCAACAATAATACTTTTATTTATAGAACTACAAGATATACTAACAAATTCATGAATCAATCCTTTTCTACGTAATTTTCTAAAATTATCACAAAACAATCTAGGATTAGATGTAATTCCTATGGGTGTTCCATTAACATAAACCAAATAATTTGAAGAATCAATTTCAAAATTATTATTAATATTTTCATGATTATTATAACCATTATTATTATTATTCTTATCATTATCATTACCTAATTCTTCATCATAACACATATTTAAAGTAATATCTTCAACTCCAAGACTAAAACACAAATTAATAATACTTTTTTCATTTTGATCTGTTGTTACATGTGCTAATAATGCAAGATTTTTTACTAATCCACAACTTTCACCTTCAGGAGTATCACTAGGACATAACATTCCAAAATGACTTGGTTGTAATGCTCTTGGTCCACTTATTTTTCTTGTTTTTTCAAACTGGGAATTTATTCTTGTCATCATTCCTAATGCAGCTATATAAGACATTCTATTTAATACTTGTGTAATTCCACTTCGTCTCATTTTAAAACGTTTTACTACCCAATTTCCAGATGATATACTATTTTGTAAACCATGCGTTATTAAATCACTTCTCATTAAAATGGATATATCACTAATATAATTTATTCCATTATTAGATTTTAATAATTGATTATCAATAATTTTTTTAAGATCACTATTGTATTTTTTAAATAAATCTTCAAATAAAAGAGAGATTAATTGTCCAGCAAGTTCAAGTCTTTTATTTCCATAATAATCTTTATCATCAATTGTATTTCCATCTTTTATTGCTTGAATTAATTTTTTAATCATTAATGATAAATAAACTGCTTTAGGATGATAATTTCCTTTAATAACAGGAACATGAGCTAATAATATTGAAGATAATGTTTCTATAGTTAATTGAATATCATTGTTTCTATGAAATGTTTTTATTCTATTAGATAGATAATTTAAAGCATCTTTTCTTGTAAATATATTTAATGCATTACACTCAGCTATACTATCTAATAAAAAATCTTTATATCTTTCACCAATTAACATTACAATTTCTTGATCACTTAAAATATTCATTGCTTTATATACAATAATAACATTAATATCATCAGTAAATGAATTATGTTTTATTAAAAGTTTATTATTTTTATATATAATACTTGTTCTTGTTTTTGTATCATGAGTACTTGATGTAACATTACTAGTTAAATTTCCTTTATTATCATATTCAACTATAATTCTATTTTTATTCATTTGTTCATGAATTAATATTACTTTTTCAACTCCATTTATTATAAAATATCCACGTGGATCATAAGGACATTCATGGATTAAACTTAATTGTTCGGGAGTTTTATTATGTAAATAACAATGATTACTTCCTAACATAATTGGTAATTTTCCTATACAAATATTATTTGCTAAGATTTCATTTATTCCATCTATTGAATATGCAATATCAACTAAAATAGGAGCACTATAAGTAAGAGAACGAATTCTACATTCATGAGGAGTTATTATACCTGTTGTAAAATCTTCGTCTATTGTTGGTGATGAAATTCGAATATCTTTATATTTTAAATAAAATAAGGAATTAAATGAAGATTTTATTAAATAATTACGAGATGAACGGATAATATTTTTAATTTCAATTTCAGTGAAATAATTAAATGAATCAATATGTTGTTTTACCAATCCACGTATTTTTAAGAAAGCAGGAACTAATTTCCATTTTTCTTCCATTTGTGAAATAGGATTGTATAATTTTGCTTTTGCATATAAATCACCATAGTCATTATTTGTTAAATTTTCAATTTCTGATTTAATATCTATATTCATATTATTATTATTTTTTGACATGAATCAAATATAATAATATAATAATAATATAATAATAATTTTTAATATAAGAATTTAATATATTAATAATATTTTCTTATTTTTTATTTAAATTTTCTTTTTCAAGTATAAGTTCATTTAATTTTTTTTTCAAATTTCTATTTTCTTCTAAATAAATCATACGAAATTGATTATAATCATTTTGACATTCTTCATATTTTTCCCTATAATAATCAGTTTGTTTAGTTGAAATTATTAAATTCATTTTTTCATTTTCTAATTTTTTTTTTAATTCTTCTACATTTATATCTTCTTTTTTAAATAAATCCATTTTCATTTCAATGCTATTATAATAATTTTCTTTATTCATAATTAAACTACTTGATTTACTATTAATACTTTTATTATCATTTAAAATTATATTATTATTATTATTTATATTATTGTTATTATTTAAATTATAATTTTTAATTTTTTTTTCATAAGCATTACTTAAATTACTATAAAATTTATATCTTTCATTCAAACAATTTTTAACAATATTTAATTCTTTAATTTCTTCTAATAATTTTTTAGAATTAAATAATAAATTACTATAACCATTACATAATTCTAAAATAAAATTAGTTATTTTTTGTTCATCTATATTAGAACGTAGAAATTTATTTAAATAATTTTTAATTTCTTGACTATTATTAAAATCAAATTCATAATCACATATTATTCCTAAATTATTATCATTTAATATTTCTAATATTTTATTATCATTTTGTTCTAAATTATCATAAATTTCTTTATTATTTATTAAATCATTTGGACTATTTATTTTATTATTATTAGAATTATTATTATTATTATTATAACCAAACATACTTTTAATTCCTCCAAATAAATAATTATTATAAATACTAGAAATATTATTGTTATTATTATTGTTATTATTATTGTTATTATTATAATTATTATTTTGTTTTAAAGAAGGTTTTAATCCTAATAAAGGTTTGACTTCTTTATTTATAAAATTTAAACATTGAGAAATATTATCTTTTAATTCTTTTCCTATATTTTTATTATTATTTAATACATATTCATTTATTAAATATTCTAATTTTGGATTTTTAATTAAATATTCTTTTTTAATATCATAAATTTTTAATTCTGAAAATTTTGTATTTTTTAATTTAATAATATTTATAAAAAAATTTTTTAAATTTGATTGAGAATTTAAAAATTCATTATTTATTTTTTTATTAACTAAACGAAAATTTATTATATCTTTATATGATAAAAAAGGTAAAATGTTTTTTATTTGATGATTATTTATAATAAATAAAAAATTATTTGATGATTTTATGTTTTTATTTAATAATTTATTTATTTTATTTTCATATTTATCTGCAAGAATTAATGATTTATTTTTAAATATTTCTTCATTTAATTTTGATTTTTTAGTTAATAAATCAATTTGTTTTTTTAATTCTGTTATTTGATTTGATAATTCAAAAATTTTTTTATTATTATCATCTTTTATTTTATCAAAATCATCAATATATAATTTTAAATCTTCTATTTCTTTTTTTAATTTCTTATTTGCTTCTATTAAATTCTTATTTTCATTAAATATTTTTTCTGTAATTTTATTATAATCATTATTATTCAAATTTTTAATATTATTATTTTCTTTCATATTATTTAAATAGAAAATTCACAATATAAACAATAAATATTAATAATATTATATTTAATAATAATAATAATTAAATTTTAAATTTAACTACAAAAATATTAATTTATAAAATCTTCTTTACTTGTTTTTTCATTAATTAAGTCTAAGCATCCTAATATAGTACTACAATTTTTACCGAAGGACATTTTTGAAGATTGCATAGTAAAATTTTCAACGAAACCACAATGTATAAATAAATTAGGATTATTACATTTAATAATAATATAAATTATTATTCCAATAATAGTATCTGTATCAATATTAAATGAAGAAGGTTTAATTAAATTTTTATATTCTTTCCAATATTGATCAACACATTCTTTAATTAAGCTACTAATTCCTGACATTATTAACATTTTTTCAAATGGTGCTTTATATTCTTTAATTTCATTTAAAAATTTTACACAATTTTCATAAGGAAAAGTATTTTTATGAGAAGATTTTAATATAAATTTTTCAATAAATTTATTTGTATCTGAAGAAATTATAAGTTTTTTATTTTCACTGTCGTTTATTGGTTTTATTTCATTTGTATTTATTTCTTCAATATTTTCGTTTTTATTTTCATTAATTATAATATTATTATTATAATTATTATCATTATCATTTTCTTTATTTTCTTTCGATTCATTTTCATTACTATCATTAATTTTTTTATTATCATTTTTAGATTTCAATTCTTTTATAAAATTTTCTGTTTTTTCATTTAAACAAAAAATTTCTTTTATTCCAATTTCTTCTGGTTTAATTTCTTTAAACATTTCTAATTTATTTTTTAACAAATCAATCTCACTTTTATAATATAGACCAAACAATTTATACATATATACATAAAATTTTGAATTATTAAATATTCTATTCGTAATTAAATTAATAATTTCATCATTTTCATATTTAATATATTTATAGTCAATTGTTCTACAATAAAATAATTTAAAACTTGTTTGTAAATCAATTATAAATGATTGTATATTATTTATGATAATTTCAAAAATATTTTTAATTTCTGAATTATTTTTTAAATTTATTAAAATATTTATTTTAGTTTCTAAATAATCAGAAAAAATTATACAAAAATTTTTGATTATAAAATTAAAAGGATGATTTGGTTTTTTTAAATGTTTATGAAATATTTCAATATATTTTTTAAATATTTTCATTATATATTTTACATCTTCATTTGAAGATGAATTATTTGATGAATCAGATATTATACTACCTGTTAAATAATTAGATAAATTTATTTTATTTACTTTTTCTTTATTTATTTCATTTGAATCATTAATAATATTATTATTAAAATTAATATTATTATCATTAATAATATTTATTTCATTTTCATAATTATTATTTTCATTATCTTTATTATTATTAAAATATTCATAAAAAATATCGAATTGTTTTAAAATTTTGTTGGGACATGTTAAAATTTTAAATTCTTCATAAAATATTTCACTTTTAAATTGATATTGATTATCAAAATTTTCATTCATAATAATATTAATTAATTTATTTGCCCATTCATTATCATATTTAATAGTATTCAAATTTTCCAACAAATAAATTTTCCAATTAATAAAATTATTATCAAAATAAATTTGATTATTTATTTCTTCATCTTTATTAAAAGCTTTTATTTTAAGAGAAATATTTTGATTTGAAATATTAGAATGATTAAAATTTAATGAATTAATCATAATTTGATTTACTAAATTATTATATTCATCATATATTTTATTTAAATTATTTATTTTAGATTCTTTTTTTCCCATCAAAAATATAAAAATATTAGTTAATAAAAATTTTTTTAAAAATAATATATTAATTTAAATTAAAATTTATAATTTCAAAACCACTAAATAATATGTCAAAAAATGATATTAATAATAAAAATATTTCAGCTTTCGAAAATATTTACAATCATTTTAATCCACCAAAAACACTAGGTGACTATATTATAAAAAAAACTATTGGTAAAGGTACTTTCAGTAAAGTCAAACTAGGAATTCATAAAGAAACGAAACAAAAAGTAGCAATTAAAATATTAGAAAAATCAGCTTTAGTTGAAAAAGATGATATTGAACGTTTAATTCGTGAAATGGAAATGTTAAATTCTCTTGATAATATAAATATAGTAAAAGTATTTGAAATAAATGAAGATGAAGATAATTATTTTATAATTATGGAATATTGTGAAGGTGGAGAATTATTCAATTACATAGTAAAAAATCAAAGGCTTTCAGAAAAAGAAACAGCATATTTTTTTTATCAAATTATAAATGGAGTAGAATATATACATTCAAAAGGAATAGTTCATCGTGATTTAAAACCTGAAAATTTATTATTAAGTGAAAATAAAATAATAAAAATAATTGATTTTGGTTTATCTAATTATTTTGATGGTAAAAATTTATTACATACACCTTGCGGAAGTCCTTGTTATGCTTCTCCTGAAATGGTAGGTGGAAATAATTATAATGGATTTTATATTGATACATGGGCAATTGGTATTATATTATTTGCAATGATGTGTGGGTATTTACCTTTTGAAGATGAAAATAATGATATATTATTTAAAAAAATTTTGAGGTGTAAATTAAATTATCCACAACATTTAAGTGAAGTTGCAAAGGATATTATGAAAAAAATTTTAGTCACTGATCCTGAAGAAAGAATTAAATTAGATGAAATAAAAAGACATAAATTTTATTTATGGGGAAAAAAATTGTTTATGGAGAAATTTAAAAAAAAAGAAGAAAATGGTTTTAGAAAAGCAAATACAGCTGAAGCACTGATAATTAAATATTTTAATAATAATTATGATAATAATAAAAATATAAATAATAATAAAATTGAAAAAATTGAAATTAATGCTGATAATAAAGAAAATTATAATAATAATAATAATATAAATAACAATGATGAATTATTAATTAATAAACCAACAAATACTACAACAGCAACAACTTCAAATAAAAATAATAAAAATATTGAAAATTATTTCGATAAAAATATTTTATCTAAAAAAAATAATAAAAAAGAATTTATTTTACAAAAAATTAATAACAATAATGAAAAAATTATAAATGTAAATAGAAAAGGATATAGTAGTAATAACAGAAATAATCATCATTATGATAATTTAAATAATAAAATAATAATTACAGACTCAAATATATTAAATAATAAAAATAATAAATTCAATAGAAATATTAATAATAATAATAAAAATTTAAATAATATAAATAATCATTTAAATAAAAATAAAAATATTTCATCTGGAATTTCTAATCTTTTAACTGATTATGAATCTTATAATGTATCAAACTATAACCAAAATAATTTTAATAAAAATAATAATAATAAGATTAAAATTAAATTTAATAGCAATAAAATTTCAACTAATGGTAGTAATATTTTAAATAAAGATCAAATTTTTGATAATAATTATAAATTGCCATTAAATATAAATAAAGAAAAACGAAAACATTCAAATGCAAAACCTTTATTTAAACATCAAATTAATTTAAATAATATTAATAAACAAAATATTTATATTGATAATGCAGTTTTTAATTTTAATATGTTTAATGCAGATAGTTTGAATTCAAGAAATAATAAAAATGTTAAATTATTTAAACAAAAATATAATAGTAATGAAAAACCTATTTTAATGAATTTAATAACAAATGATAATAATAATAATACAGATAGAAAAAAATTACCAATTATAACAGGAAGAAATTACATACAAACTGAAAATAATTATGTTACTGAAAGAAATGATAAAAAATTAAATAATCATAATTTTAATAATAATAAAATAAAACAAAATTTAAAAATGAATTTCAACAATATTTTAAAATTTAATAATCATAATAACATTTTTTTATTAAATGAAAAAAGAACTCATCAATAAATTATATATTTTTAATAAAAAATATTTTTAATATATATAATTAAAAAAATATAATAAAATTAAAAAATTATTAATTTATTTATTAAATTATAAAAAATTTTGAAATAAAAATAAAATATATGAAAGTTCATAAACCTATAACAAATAGACATAATGTGATAAAAAAAATCGAAACAAAAGAATCATCACCATATGATTTCAAAAATATTAATATATATCCTTTTACATCAAGTAAAATTTTTTTAATTATTTATTTTTATAATAGAAAATTCAAATTATATTAATAAAAATTATTTAAGTTCTAACAATCAAACATTAGCCAAAAGTAAACCACATTCAACATATTCAAATAATAATAGAAAAAGTTTAAATATTAATAAAAAAAATAATGGTAAATCTGGAAATTTAGCATCTAATTTAAATCAATTATTTATTAATTATAATACTCAAAGAGGTTTATCAACTTCTCATGCAAAAATACATCGTAGTAAAAATAATAATAATCTTGATAGTAACAATATTATTACTAATAATAATATGAATAAAATTAATAAAGAAAAAAACTCAAGTAGACAAAAAAGTGTTGGAAATGGATTTCATTTTGATAATTTTCATAATAAATCTAAATTAGAAAATACTAATTTATCAGTACAAACTGGAATAAGTGAAAAAAATTTTCAAGAAATAATTAAAGATAAAGATAAAGAAATTGATGAATTAAAAAAAGAATTACAAAATTTAAAAGAAATTCTTAAAAAAAAACAAAGATTGAGTATTTCTTCAAATTCTTCAAAATTTAAAAATAACAGTAATATTAATTTAACTTTAAAAAATAAAACTTTTACTAATAATAATAATTCAAATAAAAATTCTACTTCTTTAAACGAAGAAAAAATTAATCAACAAAATAGTTTTTTAAAGGGATTTCATTCAACAAAAGCAGCAAGTATTTCTAAAATAAATTATCATTCTTCTAAAAATACAATTAATACTATTCATAAAACAAGTAAAAATAAACAAAATAAAAATAATAATAATTATAATTCAAATAATAATAAAAAATTTTCTTTTGATAAAAAAAATTCTGATAATGAAAATAATTCCAAAAATAATATTTATAAAATTGAACTTGATAAATTAAAAATAAAAACACAAAATTTATTAGAAAAATATAAAATTCTTTCAAATAATTAAAATTGAATATAAAAGAAATAGAAGAAATGTAAATAATTTATTTATTTATATTTTTCTTTTTATTTATTATTTCTATTAAATAATATATTTAATTAATTATTAATTATAAATTTTTAATTTAAAATTATTTATTAATTTTATATTCATTTTCAATTTTTAAATTTTAAAATTTAAAATTATATAATTAAAATAAATTAAAATTTTAGCACAAATTAAATATTTTATTTCTAAAAAAATTTTTTAATTTGAACCATAATAATATTTTTTTTCCTTAAATTCAAAATCAAAATTAAAAAGAAAAAAGATGAATTTGATAAAAATAATGCTATTATGCCTCCAAATCCTTATAAAACAGTTTTAGATGCAAGAGCTTAAAATAATAAAAGAAAAAAATTCAAATCATTCATAAAGTCAATCTGCAAAATGATTACTTGTA
>JAEEGL011183984.1_pt1 | contig 13051 bp, 16 predicted proteins | sample 9134231 | NCBI WGS metagenome assembly JAEEGL01 (sample SAMN16246548, study PRJNA631951) | gut metagenome | biome: gut microbiome; feature: rumen; material: fiber-attached | host: Bos | place: Iran: Karaj | collected 2018-10 | reverse complement strand
TGCAATCAGGTAATAATTCTCATCATCCCACGTAAGAGCCCAAGGGCTGGCCTTGTAAAGACTGTCTTTACGAGAAACCATCTTCTTTTCCTTGGTCCAACGCATATACTTAAAGCTAATCTGCCTGTTTTCTGCTATGGCGCGGTGAATATCATCTACAAGATAGTAGATGCTTTCATTCATAGTCTTTACACGTCCATGGACAACAACCTGCCTTTTTAGTTGGGACGCCTCATAGTTACTGCAAAGACCTGTTATTTTCTTTATAAGTTCATTGGATTTCTTTTCAGTGATAAATTTTGAGGATTGAATTGCATCTACTAGAAGTTTTAGTTCGGCAAGATCAAAATTTTTCTTTCCGACATGGTAGGTATAATTCAAACCATGTTTTTCTCCTATCACATCGATGCCTAAGACTTTCAAAGCCTCCATGTCATCGTAAAGACTTTTTCGGTCAGCAGTCACACCATAACGGGATAGTTCTTTTTGAATTTGGGGCATGCTAAGGGCGTGATCATCATCTGTCTTTTCAAGCATAATGCGGCTAAGATAATAGAGCTTGAGTTTCGACATTTTCCCCTTTGGCATAGCTTTTTCCCCTTAGAAATCGGCCTTATTATTTTCGGCCATAGAATAGGCATATTTTACCACATTTTACGTATTTTTACTATATTCTAAGGGGCATTTATGGTACAGAGTTACATAAAACAAGAAGCCCGTAGGAACGCCCATCCTACAGGCCTCCAAAATCAATAAAATACGGAAAACAAGGTGTATCCCGAAACTTTTACAGGCAATCATACTTACACCTATCAAAATATGGGCAAGCAGGGCAAAAGCTTTTACAATCCTGGGCACCGCTAAAGCGTTTTCTAAGCCAAAATATGATCCTAGCCATATCATATAGCCCTCATCCCAAGTTCTTTTCCGGTCCCGGCATAGACAAAAGCAGCCATATTAGTCGTAGTTCCGTCTTCTTTGAGCACTACTACCGGGCTATGTACACCGCCTACATAATCAGTATCCTTGGGATTGCTGAAAACATAGCCATTTTCATACTCACAGACCTGAGTGATGTCATTTCTGTGGTATTTTGCAATTTCCAAGGCCTTTTCATACGTGATCATAATTAGGGTCACCTCCCAGTTCAAATCTTCCAGCTATAACCGCAGTTTTGGCAGACGCAGACAGTCTCCTTCTTGTTTACAGCCTTCTGCTTCCTATGGCCAAAAATGGCAAAAAGAAGCGCCGGCAGGGTGAAGAAGATCCACTTTATCGGGATCCACCACCAGCCAATCAGGAGCCACCAGATAATTCCACGATGCTTATTCTTCAGAACTACGGTATTTACTATCTGGGTATTAACATTTTCACTCTGGCATTTAGGACACTGCATATTATTTCCTCCATTTTCTTAGTCAAAATAGGATATTTCTGGTCTTATAATTCCATGATATATCAACTGATGTACGATAAAACCGCCTCTCGAAAGCGAGTGCAAACCCTCATCAGAGCTGGATTGTACGGAATTTAGAAAAAACGTTTCCAAATATAGCTATCAATCATTTTTCTCTAGTAATATCACTTTGAGTGATATATCAGGGTAGAAATTATAACTCTCAGTTATATTTTGTCCGAATTATTGCTATCAGCAATATTTGAGAGCACTAAATATTGCTCGGAGCAATAATTTGGCGGGCTTAACAAGCCCGCCATATCGTCAACTTTATATATCATCCGGTCTTTATATTCTTCCGGCTTCTTTTTCCATACGGACTTTGTATGCTATCAGTCTAAGCACATATTCAGGCATTTCCCTGGTGCCCTTCTCCCACGCCTGAAGGGTACGGAGAGGCATTCCAAGCCATTCACTGAACTGTGGGCGTGTCATTCCGGTCTGATTGCGAATGGCCTCGATATAATAGGCAGTCATACTTTTCTCAGAATCCTGGTTCAAATCGATCTCAACCTTCAAGTTCATACCTTCGATGCTATACTCAACTATCTTCAAATTGGGTTCCTCCTTTCTTAAAAACCGCCACGTACATTGTACGTTTATAATAATATGCGTACATTGTACGCTTGTCAATATAAAAAAACCGGGAACCATATAGTTCCCGGGAAAGAATGTATCGAAAACGCTACTTTTTCCTGCTGAGTATTTCTTTAAATCCTGTTATACGTTGGAGCCCTGTGTTCCCATGTGGATCAATAAATATTTCTATATTTTCAAACGGATCCGGAACGTTCCCCATAAGAATGTCCAGTTTTTCTTCGGTTGAATAATTGTCAGCTGTCAGAAGCGCATTAAATTTCTCATATTGGACATCATCATCCATACCATCTTCTCTCTGATTTGCATACACTGACAACGCTCTGGTTACATTCAGAAAATTGAAGAATTTGTAGAAATCACTACCATATTTTCCTGTGGCAGACAGATCATATAAATCATCTTCAGCTCTGTAAAAACGTTCACAGCACTCAACAAGCTTTTTGTAGTTCTCTCTGTCAATATCCATATATTCTCCTTCCTCCAACGGTTATTTGTCGCACCAATTAAAACTTTACGGAAAATTGTGGTCAAGATTGATGTATTTTCAATATACATCAAAAAATCCATCATGGAAAACTGTGATAAATACTTACTTTTGAGCATCCATCAGCGGCAGGCTACCAACCAAAAAAATGAAAGTTAATTTCATCTCCTGTATTTTTGAAGGTCTATACCTTCTCTTTTTGCCATGGCGATTAGTTCTTCATTCGACGCATCTTCTGCATCCTGCATATCACAGAAACCCAATCCCTCGGAAAAAGAAGCCATCTGTGCTCCGTACTCATCAACCAGGTCTTTCCTTAGCTTATCAAAATCAATATCATCATTGTTATTCGATGAACTAAAAAAGAATCCCATCATTTACCCTTTTCGCTACTTGGACAGAAAATTCTGATTATATCTTTTATGCATAAGATATGCATATATTCTGAGATATATTACGATTACAAATCAATGCCCTTTTCTTTACAATAGGCTATAAAATAATCTTCCGTCATTAAGATATCCCTAGGTTTCGTACCTTGTTCTGGTCCAACCACACCATTTTCTGCAAGTTCATCCACAATTCTGGCAGCACGATTGAATCCAATCTTTAGCATTCTTTGAAGATACCCTATAGAAGCCTTATTCGTTCTGATAATGTATAACCCAGCTTCTGGGAATAAATCATCACACCAACCATATTTTGTTCTCCCATCAGCAAATGGAGATTGACTTTGAATTGTTTTCTCTTTTTTCTTGCGATTATCCTTTTCCAACATATATGATGCACCACAAAAAGGACATATCAGCAGGCCATACTTCGCATTGAATTCGAGCATTCCATTACAGTTTTCACATTGCGCCTTTACGATTTGCATTTCGCACTCCAAACATAGTTATCTGTTATAAAAGAATCGGCTTATAGGCAAGAGCCTTATCAACCACTTCCTCAGGTGTATTTTCCTCGTAAAAAATATAATTTGTCACCTCAGGATCCAATACATTCTTCTCAAGAAGTTTGATCATATCATCTATTTCTTCTTCAGATTCCTGACACTTCATTATTTTATCGACCAACGTTATCAATTCGTCACGAGTCAATTTACGATTCTCCTTCATTCAGGATAAACTTTTCTACTCTGCTCCAATTCGGCACATTCATATTCAGATATGAAGATTTCTGCAGCCCCGGATAGATCATTATCCAGGATTTCTTCTGAATTTATCAGATTAACGATCTTATCAACATTTTCAGATGCGTTTTCCGTTTCAAGCCATATACCCATTATGTCTCTGGAAATATAATCAAAGCCATTGTCTGTGACCTGACCGTCGGTATATTCATCTATTCTATCCGGAAGAAAAATGAAAGATGCTACTCTTCAGAATCAAACAATCCGTAATAGCGCATCTCATTATATCTGGCATTCGCATTCTGAGCTTCTTTTCGTTCTCTCCAAGCATCAATCTCAGACTTGATTGCGAGCATTTCATCCACTATCTCCTCGGCACTTTTAGGATGTGTCTGTCGAAGATATGAGGTCATCCGCCGTATAGCCTTGGGACTGCCAAGATTTTTTGCGATTTCATTTCCCAATTCCTCAGGAAACCCGAGAGATGTTATTGAATATACCAGGTCATCCCTGGCAATAGCCCATTCTTTCTGTTCTATACTCATATATTATTTCCGTTTAAAACCTTTAGAAATAGTTATCAGAGCTTTCGTAGGATTTTCCCTCAACTCTATAAGCATCAGAAAAGCGCCTTCACCTTTTAGATAGTCTGATAATTCAGATAATCTCTCTGCGGTATAGCCTTCAACGGAAACAGCATTTTTTCCTTTGTATGTATGATTAGTTATCCAATACTCGAACTCAGAAGCTATATCATTATGCTTTTCGAATTTTTTTAGTTTTCCGGACAATAATATGTTCGGAATATTGTTATCTGTATAATATTTTTCAATGACCGAATTCATCTTATTGCCTCCGTAAAAATCTCAGCAAACGCACGTGCTTCCACCTCGATATATTGAAAATAATAGTCTATAAAATCTATATAAAAACCATTCTGATCAATTCCAGGAGAAAGGTAATTCAAAAAATTGACTTTATACAGTGCATCCTCTTTTGTTTCAAGGATGTCAGCACGCACATGTTGATATGCATGTCTCATTTCATGAGCAACTGTGTCTAAAGTTTCATAAGGATCATCTAAATAATTTTTGTTTAAAGTAATGGTATTGGTCGAAACATTATAATCACCCATTGAACCATCTTCATATTCAGAAAAAAGAAATTCAGGAATGCTTTTAATTTCCAACTCATCACTCAATAACTTTATAAATTTTTTTATTGTATCTTCTCTTTCAAGTTTTGTTAGCTTTTCCCATTTAGCCGGATTAAATGACTCTAGAATCGGTCGTATCTTGTCACTGATTTCATAATTAATATCAATATCTTCTTCCGAACAATAGAATATTTTTTCCAGCAGGTCTTCATAATCATATGGTTCTGTTTCCAGATGAGCTATTTCAAACTCTCGATTAATAAATGCCCATGTTTCCGAATCGGAAATGGGATCAATTGATTTAATCCCCTTGTAAGGTTTGTCAATCAAACTCTCGCTATTCGATTGATTAATCTCATCAAATTTCAGCATACTCTTTTATACAAGATATTTAGCTTTCCATGAATTCATAAACTGATATGCATTTTCAGAGATATCTGAATAGTCAAAATCAGCACTCATATCCCCAGTTTTTGTAACTATCATTGTCATCACAGTCCAAAGATTGTTGTTCTTTGCCCTTTCTGGTGAGATCAAATTATCAATTGCTTTGAATGACGCATATAATTCATCCTCTGAGACCCCAGGCAAATCGTAACATTTTATATATGTGCCATTCTTTTTTACATAGAATGAAAATGTATATGATTTCTCACCATACTCTAAATAAATAACGGTTTTCTCCCAATCCGCACTGAAATATTTACTTATTTCATCAAAAATATCCTGATAAATAGAATTATTAAACATAAGAATTCCTTCCCTTAATTCTTAAACACAGTCATATCTCTTTCGCCATTAATACTATAGGTTACTTTATACTCTGTCGGGCGGCTGGAATCACCATCATATTTAGGTTCAACCTTAAGCCTTACATCCGCCCCTGCCCCAACTGCATCGGCAAGTTTGTTTTCCAATCGAGCAAAGTCTCCTTTGTTCAATTCACCTTTCATAGGGGAAAGGTTTTCAATTCCACCACTACCATTGAATCTATCAGCTATCAAATGTCCTCGATCATCTGTTGTTTTCATATCCCCCTTATCAACTGCTGATCTGGGATCCATTTCACTTCTTCCTTCATGATCCTTGACTTGCAACTTGCCTTCAGCTGATATTACCCGGCCCTGTGAATCCGTTTTGTAGCGATATCCATTTATTTCAAACTCTTTATTTGGCAATAGATTGTCGCCTTCGCGATAACTTAAACCATTATCATCTTTAAACTCTCTAGGCTTAGCATTCTCACTAGATTCCTCTTTTATGGAAGGCTTATTGAATTCGTTTTTTGCATTATCAAATTCTTTCCTAACTCCATCAGACAATTCTTTTTTAGATAATTCCTTTTGAGGTTTGATATCCTTAAATCCACCAGAGTTCTGCACTCTGACTTCATTCATATCTCGATGAGAAGTTTCATTCATCAAAATACACCACCTCCATTTCTATATGCCTCTAAATAACTATTGAGAATATTACGATACGAAGAATCCCTAATCATCTGCTCCTGCAAAATCAACATTACAGTTAAATCTATTTGTTTCTTTGAGTAGTCTTTAACTGAAGGGTCCAATTTATCAATAACCGCATCAACCCACTCATGAATATCACCATATTCCTCTGCAGATTTTATAGCTTCCTTAGCTTTGAGAAAATCATACACAAGACATCTTAAGGCCTTAAATCCGTCTTCTTTCTCTGATTCCAGATAATCAAGGAAATCTACTTTAACCAAGGAATCCAATCTGGATTTAATGACTAAACTCTTAAGTTCCCGTAAATCCTCCTTATCTCCTCGTTGAAATAGTTCCTTGTCCATAATGCAATTCAATAAGGAATTCGTGATTTCATCATCTTTTTTTAGTAAATGGACATTGCTATCCGGATCAAACACAAATACCGTACTTCTAGTTTTGTGCTTTTTTACTTTACACAAAACAGGCTGAATCCATTCATTCTGATATACAGCAGCAACACCGCATGGTAACTTTGCGATTTCCTTTATCTGATCATCATTCAGACCAGCTGCTTTTCCAACCAATTCTCTATCGCCCTGATCTGGAAGTCTCATAATGATCTTAGTATTAGTATTTCGTATTACTGACATATCCATAAGTCCAGGAGCCTGATCAGCAATAATAAATCCCTCTCCATATGTGCGCATTTCTGCTATCGCATTAGAAAGCATTTCCACGCTCTTTCCTAGAACATTGGATCCCTCATTAGGTTGTTCAACAGATGTTCTTCTTAACAGATTATGCGCTTCCTCTAATACAGTGATATGCCTCAAATTTGAATTCATAGGAATATCATCTGACATACGATATTCCTGCAATTTAAGGACAAGCATACCCATAATCAAAGATTTTGTTTCCGTTGATCCAACACGAGACAAATCCACTATGGTGTTATTGTCATATAGTTCTGACCATGAAATCTCATCAGATGAGAAAATCAAACCATTAATACCAGTTGTTAGGGACTGTAATCTTGTCAATAAGGAACCTTTATAAGCACCTTTGTTTTCATCATCATATTCACTGCTATCAATGATTGTTTTTATATTTCTTGCAACGTCAGAGAATGAGGGATAAAGATGATCATCATACTTGTTTATAGATGTCAGTAAATCCCACCCGGCATCAATATATGACTTTTCAACTGCGCTCTTTAATACGGCGGGCATAGCAGCATACATAGGCCAACAAACATTAAATATTTCTATCAGCCTATCCAAATGCTCCAAAATATGTATATCATGCGGGAAACTAAACGGATTTATTCGTAACAATGTAGAATGTTTAGGATTCGTTCCGAATACTTTTACATCTTCATCATTTCCGAACACATTTTTATATTCCCCCTTAGCCGGCTCTACAACCATAAAATGAACATCAGAATCTTTTGCCTCGCTTAACAGATGGTATATAGTATTACTCTTTCCGGATCCTGTACTACCTGTAATGAATGCATGAGATTTCAAGGATTCCAATGACAATTCCACAATATTCTTTTCTTCGTGATTCATGTGGAAAGTATTACCCAGTTCAATAGTTTTTTCTTCCTCAGAAACCTGATCATATTTAACAACATTGCGCCCAAACTCTGCACATTCAATGATGGGCAATCCGGAAATAGATTTTTGTGGGAAATTTAACGAATATGCCAATTCTTTTCCGGATAAACTAGTAGTAGCAGTAACTATAGAAGGATAAACATTAAATTCAGGATCTGTATCAATAACATTGGGATTCAAAGCAAAAACAGGATGCCTTAATTCACTGATATATTGACATATCGTTTTTGCCGCATCCTTTTCATCATCTATGTTTCCACGCCAAAGATTAATTGCAGACTTTGACATATATGATTCTTCGCCAAGAGTGAGAGCCAGATATGAATGAGCAACATTATTTGCCATATTTTGGTCTTCACTTAGTACATATGCAGCAAAGTCCCACATACCCAGTGCTGTGCTCTGCTCAAGCCTCTTCATCTGAGACTCCAACAATTCCAATGCGTGCTTGATATTATAGTTAGCAAATGATTGAGTTATTCCTTCATTCTTGCCAACCACAGCTGTCATTGTGGAAGATCTAGCAAAGTTAGCACCCACATTTGCGCCTAAACTTACATTTTTAGCAGTACCAGCTGTTGTAGCCATCGCACTGGTTACTGCCTTACCTAATGTTTTAGCAACTGCTGTTCCTGTCGTGCGAGCAACACTGTTCGAAATAGTATTTGTCATACCACGAGACAAGGTATCAGAAGCAGTCCTGCCCAAAGTTTCTGCCACACTGGAAGATCCACCCGAGGTATTAGTTAATGTATTTGACAACTGCTCCGCTGATGAAAACGATGATTGGGTAGCGCTTGATGTAGATCCGCCAGCATTGACAACACCAAATAAATTAACCCCTGCTTGCCCTCCTACAGTATTAGTTTCCCCGGTTCCAAATGTTGAAGTCGAACTAGTTCCTTGAGCTTCACTAACGCCCCAATTCTGTCCATCCGTGGTGGTGTTTGATGAATTTGTACCCGAAGAGTGTGAAGCGTTACTAGAATTAGCTCTGGAATCGCCTCTTGTATTTGTATCGCTCTGTGATTGTGTATTTGTGTCAGAAGTACTATCTGTAGTAGATTCAGAATCTGTAGTGGAATAATTCTTTCCATTCTGTATCCCGGCACTAGCACCAACGTTTACACCAACCGTAGCCGAGGATCCAAACATATGATTATCAGTAAATGAATAATTAGTTTGCCAACTTGCATAAGGAACTAACCCGGAATAGAATTCACCGAGTTTAAACTTTCTTTCTTCAACATCTTTAATCGGAGTTGCAAGTAAAACAATTGTATATTCCTGTTTAGCTCTTTCAGGAACTATACCATCCAGAAGCTTCTCTATGGTCTGGCTTATAAACTTTTCGGATTTTTCAGCAGGAATATTAGACGCTGTTGCAACGGACATATCCTTAGTTGATGAATTTAGGCAAGGGAGAATGCCCTCTTCTCCTTCAACACATTCGGAGCCAGGGAAATTGCCTTTTATAGCTGCCAACAATCTGTCTCTATACATCTTTGTATCTACATTATTGTCAGCATTTTTCGTATTAACTACAGCCAAGTAAACATTTGTAGCTGTCTTTGTTCTATTGAAAATCAATGCTATATTGCAGTCTTCATTTGACAAGACAGCATAAACATTCACCAGTTTTTCAAGACTGTTCTCTTTAGTATCCGTAACCCATTTGGTAATATTGAAATACCTAATATTATGAAGCACATCAAAAGATTTCCCGTACTCTGCATCCGGAGATACGGGCAAATATAACTCTTTAATTTGTGACAAATAGGCATTAAAAATCTCTATACTACTTGCAGCCATCATCCTTTCAGTAGTTTTGACAGCGTTTACATCGGAAGGATCAGGCTTCTCAAGCAAGTATTCCTCACGTTTTAACTGTACCTCTTGAACTTGATATGTACTTAATTCAGATAATTTGGCAACGCGATTTCCTGCTCTGTCAGCGCCTCGTTTTATTACGTTTTTAATGCCCATAATCAAGTCTCCCTTATATATTTAATCAAGGTCCTTCCACGACATCATTTCTTTTATAGAATCTAACGTTCTATATATTAACTGCTGATTATCCTGTAATTTAGCAATGGTATCAGATTCTTCTTTTATAATATCTGTCAAACGTCTAAGTTCCGGATGGAGCTGTGTTATATTTTTCTCAACAATATCTAGCAGATTATTCTGCCACAGCTGAAAGCTGTTAAAGCAGCTCTGATTAATCATATCTGACATAGTTTTGACATTATCATGTATTTTCTTGTTATATATTGAAACAAGCTTTTCTATATCCAGTTTCTCTGACTTTCCAAATCTGATTCCAAAAAGATTTCCCCTAAGGAATTTAGATTTTATAAACACTTTATCAGCTTCATCATCGAATTGAAGAGGCTGATATTCCATGATTATTTTCTGCACCTCATCCTTTTGGTCTTGTGAGAGGTTTTCATTACATGTAATAAAACGAATTAAATCATCTCTGTACGCAACAGCTGAGTTTTGCCAATAAGCCGATGAAGTACTAAGAAGTCTTGCATGTGCATCAACGATATTATTTCTATATTCAGCAATGATCATATCCATAATACGATCGGAGGTAGCTTTATCTATCTCCTGTTTTAATGACTCGATATTTTCCTTCCTTTGCTGAATTTCTTTAGTGTCTGTTGCCCAATCAATAGCTAAGTTCTTTACTGAGTTAAAGAAATCTCTCCTAAATAGACTTTTACTATTTTCCTGCAGAGCATCTTTTCTGCTCTTTCTGGCATTTTCCAACTGCTCTTCATACGAGGAGTAATGCGATTCCACCTGATGCTGCTCTGTCAGTCCTTTATCCCGTTCATACAACTCAGCTACAGTTTCGCCATATTTCAACGAACTCATAATATATGAATCCATATAAGTTCTTGAATCACGCTCATTTCTTTTTATTGTATCTGTAGCAACATTTCTAATTGTGATAATCAGATCGCGCTGTGTAGCATCAAGTTTCTTCTCATATTCCTGTTTTTGTTCTTCTCGAACTTGAGTTTTATTAGATATTCTACGCGTTGTTTCCGCTATTATTCCGTCTAAGAATGCATATGCCATCTGACACTTATTATATGCCGAATAATCGCTGGCAAATTTCTCCATCTCCTCCTCAATACAGAATAGTCCACTATTTACATAAACAAGAGAATCCTGTTCCTTACCTTTTTCGAGTATACTTTCTTTAATCTGCTTAGGCATGATATTAAAATTCTGAAGAGAAACATAATACTCATCTTCTGGATCATTATAGTTATCCTTTTGCTGTCGATATGTTTTTTTGTAATACTTGTCGCTCAGGTTTCCGTCAAGTTTTGATCCTAATCCCATAATTGAAGACAGGAAAAATATACCGCTTGCATACATCTGTTCAACAGAATCATATTCCATTATTTCTTCTATCGTATGCTCTGGAAGGCTTGTTCCCTGAAGATCACCTTGATCAGCACGGTTAACAACTATCATAGTGAATCTCTTATCCAGTGCTTTAATTGCAAGTACTCTTTCACAAAGAGCTGCATTATCATTGGTATCTAGATTATCGTATGTAGATACCCATACAGGAATACCATTAGAAAAACCGGCGCGAGCCTCAGACACCACCTCAGAATGCTCAGAATTGGTTTTTGAATTTGATCCAGGAGTGTCAAAAATAACAAAATTATTGTGTGATCTTCCAAGTTCACCTTCATCATTGAATGGAACTTCCATCTTTATCACATTACCTATTACAGTTTCTGTTCTATCCCTCTTTTCAAAGTCATTAATTATTCCGGCAGCAAGATTTACCATCTTATAGAGGTTTACATCTTCCATACTATCAACAGCACTTAATACCTCAACTATAAGATCTTTTTCCTTATCCCCTTTGACAACCTTGCACTCTTCAGGAGTGAATAAAAGGCTAAAATCTTCATCTCTATATGAAAACTCTATTTTTGCACGATCTTCATATTTCGAACGAGTAATCTCATATATTTTGGCCGTGACCGGATCACCACCGCTAGGAAGTATTTCGTATCCTATCAATGCATTAATAAATGTTGATTTGCCCGCGCTATAATTTCCAAAAATACATATAGGAATAATGTCTTTCAAAGAATAAGAAACCTTCGAAAGATCCTTCAACATAGAATCATCATCCTTGACAATATCCTTAATTACAGGTTCTACTGTTTCAAAATCTTCTTTGATATGATCCAAAATATCTCTAGCATCTTCAAGCATGTGCGGAGACATCTTCAAATCCACTTTGTTATTTATATCTTCTGCTCTGCAGACTTGGCGAATTTCGTTATATTCCTCAGTAGTCCCCTCAAAAATCAGTTCAATTTTTTCGGAACCAGCCTGATATTCATCTATGATTACATGTACAATGTCATCAACAAAAAAAGGTAAGAATTTCCTTTCAGCATCATATTCACGAAGCTTTCCATTAATATTATTAATATCAATGTTTATCCACGTGTTTTCTGACTCATTAAAGCTGTAATAATCCAAGCTTTTGTCATATGGATTGCTAACTATTTTAATTTTAGTCATAGATGATATCCTCTTTCCCTTAAAAGAATAAGTATAGATATGCCAATTATACCAAAAATGATGTGTTTTAGATTAAGAAAATAGTCAATTTTGCCCAAATATTCACCATTATCAAACAATTAGTATTATATTGATTTTCCCTACAAAGTTTTCCAATCATCTATGCTACTCTACAATCAAAGGGTACCACAAACTACTGTCCAATATACCTCCCACAACACATAAAAAAATAGCCACGCTCCAAACGAACGTGGCTATCCCTCTTTTACTCCTCTGAATATGAGATTTTGTATGGAAATTCGTAATGTGCCTCCAAGTAATCCAAGGCTTCTTCTCTGGTCAGGAATACCTCTTCTCCTATGGAATCCCATTTATGGTGATACAATACTTCTTCATCCTGATTACTGTAACATGACAGGGTAAAACCGTAATTTAGCGATATATCCGTTACCGTAGTCTTTGTTATGTAATATACATTCGGTTTATCCTTGTTATCCTCAACTGAAAACAGATATACCTCATCACCTACGGTGATTGGTCTTCTGATCACGGTTTTCTTTATCTTCTTCATTGCC
>JAEEGL017345832.1_pt1 | contig 13052 bp, 19 predicted proteins | sample 9134231 | NCBI WGS metagenome assembly JAEEGL01 (sample SAMN16246548, study PRJNA631951) | gut metagenome | biome: gut microbiome; feature: rumen; material: fiber-attached | host: Bos | place: Iran: Karaj | collected 2018-10 | reverse complement strand
TAAAATGGACACCTTTTTTTTATTGCGTAAACTGTTGTACATGTGTGTACATCAATGTACACACATATACATCAGCGTACTTATATTGACATTTGTTAAATCAAGATTTAATATTAACTTATAGAAAGGAGGTGCACACTCATGAGATTTAATAATGATGATTATCTTAAGGCGTTTCCGCGTGAGGATCGCGCGCCGGTCACTCCGGCAGCTCAGCCGGCACAGGAGACTCCGGCCGGGGATGTATTCGATCAGGGAAACGAGCCGGAAGATAAACAGGATCCTATAACAGAACCGGAGCCGGAGCCGGAGGGAGGTGCTGAGGATGGAAATGAATGATATTGTTTCATTGTTCGTTAACAATGGTGTGGCCGTGGCCGTTATCATTTATTTTATGATCCGTGATTATAAGTTTATATCACAGCTCACGCTTATGATCCAGCAGCTTAATGATACGGTTCGCGATGTGGAGGACACTATAAAACGACTCAGGCGAGTTGAGGGAGGAGGTGAAAAGTGAGATGGCATTAAGAGCGGGATATTATGGTCTTAAAAAATCTATGATCAGTTTAATAAGTAGTTTATCAGATGCAAAGATAATTAAAAGCATCGGAAACGGCTTAAAGTTAATAAATGCCGGAGCGCTCAGCGCCGATATTGACAGTGCGACAATGGAGTTTAAAAACGGAAAGATAGCCGCAAAAGCTGTCTCGGTTAATTACTCAACAGATGAGGCTCTGTTGCCTGAAAAGTGGGTTGATGGAAAATCTTTATATAGGAAAGTTTTTCCATTTGATACAACGCAGACAATCCCGGCAAATGGGGCCGTATTGATAACAGAGGGTTATTCTGATATTGATATGATCATATCAGGGCAGTCTTTTGGAGCTGTTGAGAGTAGCCCGGTGCTTACAAGCATCCAGTCCGGAGGCATAAAATTATATGCGGATCCGGCAACAGACTCAGACGGTGTTATTTTAGTTTATACAAAAGAGGAGGTTTAAAAAATGGCAATAGTAACTCAGATCAGTACAATATTAAATGATGTTATCGAGGACATGACCGGACAGAGTGCATCTATCCAGGACATTGATACCACCGATATAGTATCGATGGGAAAGTCCATAGCAAACATGGACCTGACGGAAAACTTTTTCGGCAAGCTCATCAACAGGATCGCAAAGACAGTATACTTCATAAGGGTATACAATCCGAGGAGAGGCCGCAGCATCTTAAGGGATGAGCATGAGTACGGCGCATTTGTTCAGAAAGTATATTACACGGCACCTGATCTTGTAGATAATCCTGAGCAGTCAGTTGCATCATGGGCTGGTTCACCGCCTGCCGCAACATATGCTCAGCATTCTCCTTATGGTGTAACTGCTGTTGTATCGGTTAATGCTAAGATTTTTGGCGGACAGGGAACTTTTGCACTTGAGATCGTACGCCCGGTTGATCAGATCCGCACGGCGTTTCTGTCAGATTCTGAGATGATGCGTTTCATTGACGGCATCTATCTTGCGATCGAAAACAAGATCAAGCTTGCTGAGGAGGGGCTTGTCTCATCCGCAATCTGCACAGCTATGGCTTGCGATATCAACGGCGGCAAGGTTAGAAACCTTTTGACCGAGTATAACACAAACATAGCAGCAACTCCTATCACGGATGAGGAGGTTGCCATGACAGATCCTGATTTCCTGAAGTACATGGCAAAGGAAATCTCACAGACTGTGAACTATATGCAGGACATGAGCACAGCCTTTAACGTAAACGGATATCTCACATTTACCGATAAGGAAAATCTTAAGGTTGAGCTTTTGGCCGAGGCTGAGGCATCCCTTAACAGCTATCTTTATTCGGACACCTTCCACAAGCAGCTCATTGAGCTTGAGGGTTATGAGGTTGTCAACAAGTGGCAGTTTACCGGGCAGGCCGGCGGATCGTTCGCAAATAACTCATCGATCGATATTGTTCATGATGATTTTAAGTCCGCAACCAATCTCACTGGTGAGATCGCTCAGGATGGTATTGTTGCGTTCGTGCATGATATTGAGCATGTTGCGGCATACTTCGGACATAGAAGATCATGGGAGATCTTTAATCCCAGAGATGATGTTTATGTACACGGTGAGACCGCGCGCAAGGGTTACGCAGTGGATCCGAACGCAAACGGCGTTGTATTTGTGGTTAAGTACGTTGCTTCGTAAGGATCTCATACTTTCATACCGGCGCGTCTGAAATATGGCGCGCCTCTTTTTTAAGGAGGTGAATGATAACATGGGTTTTTTAAATAGCATGTGTGGAGCGCTGCCGGAGTTCGTGAATATCAAAAATTTACAGAACGCGTGCACGCTGCCGGATTTTTATGTGTACTGGCGTGATAATCTATTTGAGCGCCTGATGCGTCTTTTCATATGGGATACTGATGACCAGGTACCGGCTAAGGAAATAGAACAGCGTTTATATCTTGCGGGGCATTGTGGCATAGCTGAATATGAGGGATTAACTGCATTTTTCGGCTCATTTTTCGGAGTAACAAAATATCAGGATGAGTGGACAAGCTACAATGTGCATTGTCCTACATACTCAGCATCGAAAACGATCGGAGAGGATATTGCGATAATTGAAAATAATTCACTCAAAAATCCGAGTATAGAGCATGTTAATCACTATGCTAAGCTTTTAGCTCATGCAGATGTGACACTTATGCGGTTACTGGTTGAGGCCCGCGACTCCGGCGGAGTTCCTGTCGCACAGAATGAAAAAGCAAAACAGTCACTTTTGGATTATCAGAAAAAGGTATATGTTGGTAAAATCGGCATTGTTTCAGATCTTGCGGGGATAGGTGTTGATTATCTGGGAGCGGACCGACACACACAGCTTAAGATTGCGGAGGTGTGGGATGTGCGCTCTAAACTGATAAAACAGTTTTATGCAGATATCGGAGTACGCGCGACTTTTGATAAGAGATCAAACGCCGTTGTTGATGAGGTAACAAGTGATAGCAGCATGCTCTTATATAATGTATCTGATATGCTTGAGTGCAGACAGCGCGGCGCAGATGCAGTCAACGCGATATTTGATACAAACTGGTCCGTAAGATTATCGGATGAGATAAATTATACTGAGGAAAATGAGCCGGATGAGATAAAGGCCGCGGAGGAGGTGAGGGATAATGATGTATCTGAGGATAAGTGATGAGAACGTGTACACGATAGGAGATATTTATAATAAGAATAAACAGGATCAGACACTTATGCTGTCGAATTATTCGTCAGACTTTTGGAAACCATACCGCGATAACAATACATATTTTGACCGGCGTTTTAAGACTCTTTATAAATCATGGTTTCCTTTTGACCAGGAAAGTGATGAGGGGCTTGCATCTGTCGCGGATGAGTTCCGGCTTGATGTATATGCTCATCTTATGGCAAATGATAAGAGATACAGCGAGCTTTTCAGGGTTAATGTTATCGCGGATAATGACGCATACTCACTTGTAAACAATGTAGATTATACAGAGACCAGGTTACGAACAGAGGGCCGCGATGGTGAAACCGTAAAAGGATCTGAGACGATAACAGACACAGGTTCAAATGCTTACGGAGCACAGACCGTTACCGGAGATAACGAGAGAGTAAAAGGCTCTGAGACCATAACAGAGGATAACGATCTTGTAAACGGTGCGCGGGATGATACTACTTATAATAGTACAAGCTCATACAATGAAAGCGGTTATTCTCCGACAGATAAAACAGAGTTCGACAAGGGAGAGCAGACAGATCATGAGGACCGTGAGCGTGTAGAGGGCCAGAGGACCGATACAGAGGATCTGTCAACCACATACGGAGCTCACACAGACAATATATCAAACACGCGGGTTGATGGTCAGAGGACAGATACAAGCGCGCTGGATATTACTGAGAATGAGAGCATCCGAAAAGTCGGAAACATGGGAGTACAGACGGTTGATGATATGCTGGAAAAGCACGTTAATGTGTGGTCACTGTTTGATTTTTACAAGCTTATTTTCTCAGAGATAGCGCGGGATCTTTTAAGGGGGTGCTGATATGTTAAGTGTGCAGCTTATGAATAACAGTTCACCGGTTGAGAAGATCGGAAAAACATTAAGCGCCGGGAATACTTATAATTGTGCGCTTAAGGATGATACAAGCGTTTTGGATCCGGTGATCATCATACAAACATCTGATAACATTTATACCTATAACTATATGTATATTTCAGATTTTGGCCGGTATTATTTTATCAATGATATTGTAAGTCTTAATAATAACCGCTGGATGATCAAGGCTCATGTTGATGTTCTTGAGACTTACAAAAATCAGATAAGATCAAACAGCGCGGTTATAAAGAGACAGCAGAATTTATATAACCTGTATCTTGATGATCCGGAGTTCAAAACTTATAACTATGAACGTGTGCAGACGCTTAAGTTTAAAAACGCAGCTAATCCATTCACTAAAAATCTAAAGTATGTTTTGACAGTAAATGGATCTTATGAGGCGGGAGGTGATAATAATGAGTAGTCCGGTTTCAGATCTTAAATGGAGCGCGGTATTAAAAGAGATGTGCGGGCTTGAGGGCGGTGCGAGATGGTACACAAATTTTGTGACCATGAGCAGTAAAAACGAGTATATAGACGGAAAATGGCAAAGTGCATCATGTGCTGATTTTGATGAGTCCGTGTATTATTCCTCTACCGGAAACCCGGGAGCTCTTACCTATGATATCGATGTTTGCACTTTTCCGAATGATGTTAAGCTTGTATTATCTTTATTCTATACGGAGGCCACTAATCCGCACAGCGTTATAGGTTATGCCCGGTTTAAATATCAGGGACAGTATGAAAATGTGCCGAATGGATTTATAAACGGATTTTCAAGCGCCGGAAATATATGCACGCCGAACGTGTTAAGATCTTATGGCATAAAATTTGCGCTCATAACTGACTACACAGGCTCAAACGTTCAGACTCAGGGCGGAGTTATTGAAGATGTTACCAGCGCGGATTATGTTGCAATAGCCGTGTTAATGCCATTTACAAATGGTGAGGTTATACAGTCCTGGTTGCATGTTCATGATGGTACTATGTGCATGGAAAATGCAGAATATCCTGAGGCGGGTTACACGCTGCCGGATGGCTTTTATTATCCGAACATTTTCGGTACTCCGGCATTTGTTTCAGCTGTTTTCAGATATACAGATTTTGACGATCTTGTTGATGATGTTCAAAACATCAACCCGAGTGTACCATTTACAAAAGATGATATCATAAAAACAGGAAAGGGAGATCCTACACAGGAAGATGATCCGTCTACTCCGGGCGGAGGCGGGGGCGGTTATGATGACTCATCAGATCCGGTTGATTTTCCGGCGCTGCCTACCGGGGGAGCTATAAGCACAGGATCAATAAAAGCATTTTTAGTTGATGCAGCGCGGGTTATAGCATTGTTCCGGCGTTTATGGAATAGCGCTTTATTTGATGTTATAACCTGGCAGAAAATAATTGAAGAGCCTCTCGACTCACTTATAAGCTTAACATGTATTCCTTGCATACCGGAAACATCAGGCGGGGCACATATACAGCTCGGAAATATTGATACTGAAGTTGTGGCTCCGGTTATAACTAATCAATATGTAACTATTGATTGCGGTACTTTAACAGTTCCTGAATACTGGGGAAGTGCTCTTGATTATAGCCCATATACAAAAGTTGATTGTTATCTGCCGGGTATAGGTATAAGATCATTAAAACCTGAGGATGTTATAAATCAGACTTTACATGTTAAATACAATATGGATATACTGACAGGAAATCTGACAGCTCAGATCAAATGCGGACAAAGTGTATTATATAAGTTCCAGGGTAACATGATGGCTCAAGTTCCTATTACATCAAGGATATTTTCAGCGCTTGAGACTCTCATGAAATCGGCCGGAAGTGTTGCAACATCTTATGCCACCGGAGCTATGACAGCGGGAGCGCGTGAGGGTGCTACTCCGGAAACGGTAAACCGTGCTGCTATTGCATCGGCCGGAGGAGCTGCTATCTCGAGTGCCGTTAATGTTGCGATGAGTAAAGTGCAGATCCAGCGCAGCGGTGATCTTTCAGGATCCACCGGTTTACTTGATGATTTTGAGCCGTATCTTATAATACACAGGCCTAAACAGTCATTAGCGGCCAATTTCAAAGAAAATAAGGGTTATCCGGCTAATATAAGCGCATCCCTGGGAACATTGGCGGGATACACTGAGGTTGAGTACATACATCTAACCGGTATAACCGGCGCGACTGATGCAGAGCTTAATGAGATTGAGGGATTGCTTAAAAGTGGGGTGATAATATGATCATAGATATCTCGCAGCACAATACAATAAAAAACTGGGATCAGGTGAAAAATGCAGTTGATGGAGTTATCATGCGTTTAGGCTTTACCGGTTACGGATCCGGACAAACGACATATGATAAAAAGTATTTTGAATACCTGGAAAACGTAAAGAGTCGCGGCATACCATACGGTGTATATTATTTTCCGGCATCCGTAAACGCCGGAGAGGCAGCGCTTGAGGCTCGCTTTATAGCGGATGCTGTTTGTAATCTTGATATCACGCTGGGAGTATGGCTTGACAGTGAGATTGCAGACGTAAAGACCAAAAAGGGCCGCGCCGATAACCTGAGCCGGGAGAAAAGGACCGAGTTTCTACATATTATAATAGGGTGCTTGCATGACCGCGGTATTGAGTGCGGAGTGTATGCAAGCACAGACTGGTTGTATCATAATCTCAATATGGAGCAGCTGCCCGGTGTGCCGGTATGGGTTGCACAGTATAACAAGGCTCAGGCGTGCACATATAAGGGTGACTATATAATGCACCAGTACACAAGCAAGGGTTCGATAATGGGGATATCCGGAAATGTGGACCTTAACCGCTTGCATGTGCCTGATGCACCGGTATATGTTCCGGAGCCGGTAAAAGATAACGAGCTTGATGCTGCCGTGGATCTGATCGCGCGCCGGGTTATCCTGGGAGATTTTGGAGAGGGGCACGAACAGCGCAAAGAGCGGATATATAAGTTGATAAGAGAGCGCGTCAATGATATACTTAAGTAGGCGCATGTTGTAAACAGATTGGTTAACTCACTCATAAGGGCGGATTGTTAATATATTGTTAACAGTCCGTTCTTATTTTTGTAATATTTTACCCTTATACTTGACAATGAGCTGAGAGCTCAGGAGCAAAAAAACAGACTAAACAAACGGAGGTAACAAAAATGATGTACAAAGTAAAATTAGCTTATGGACCTGAGTATATTTTCGATAACATCGAAGAGGCCGGCGCATTTTTTGACCAGGCAATAAGACACTCAGAGTCTGATCTCAAGTGGGCAGCTATCGAACCGATATATCCGGAGCCGGATGAGACTGAGGAGGTAGAATAATGTTAAAGTACGTTGTTAAAATCGGATGGAAGTATGAGTATGAGTTTGACAATATTAACGATGCTGGATCGTTTGCGGTGCAGGCCAGGACTCACAGAACAGAGAACAGTGACAAGGATACAATAAGCATTAAGATCCTTGATGACAGTGAGGAGGATGATGATGATTGATTTATCGCTCGCGCGCCGCGTGCTTAATAAAGCTGGCAAGGAATTATCTAAAGCTCTGGCGGATACAGTTATATCTCAGGATGGTGCTGTTCTTGTACAAAAGGCGCTGGATGATATAACATTTATGTACGATATCTTGCATCTTGATGAGATAGATGCGATAGATATACGCAAACCCACAACAAAATAAAAGGAGGATAAAAATCATGGGAATTGCAAACAAACTTAACACGGGCAGAAAGCAGACAGTAAAGGAGGGCATCGATACTAAGGATCTTGAGTATATGAGCGCCGCGGATTATGCCGACACTAAGCCTAAATATCCGGTACATCTTGCAGGTTTCTTCCTTAAGAATGGTGAGTACGGTGAGCAGGTAACTATCATAGTGGATGATCCTAAGCAGGGTGTTATAGGGGTTAATATCCCTAAGAGATACGCGGAGCTGTTCAAGGATCTTACAGATGATGAGGTTGAGGCAGTCAAGGCCGGGGATCTGATGATAACAAAGATCGAGCCGAACGTTAAGACTCCTAAGGGCAAGACAACTATGATCGAGTTCGCAGATGTATAGGAGGTGATAAACTGAATATAGCTTGTTGCAGATCCTAAGAGGACAGATGTATAGGAGGTGATAAACTGAATATAGCTTGTTGCAGATCCTAAGAGGACAGATGTAATAATTCCACGCCGGGGAGCTTTAAGGCTCTCCGGTATTTTATAGGAGGTGTTATGAAACTGGTTATAGATATATCAAAAGCCATGTATCAAGTAGTTATAAAAGGATGTTGGTGCGGGAGTGAAATATGGTATAAAGCACTACATGACGGAGTACCACTTAAGGGGATGCTTGATATGATAAGATCTGAGTTTGATGAGTATGAGGATACAGATCTTGTCAAGGCTAAGTATATTCGACAGATTATTGACAAGTACAGAGGAGGTGATGTTTAAATGTATGATGTGATGCTGGTGCTTAATACCGGTGAGATCTTATACTTACATCGAATAAAAAATGTATCCTGGACACGCGGCCGGATAATATTTATTGATGCAGCAGATAAAGCTTATACTTATTTACCGGGTGAGATTGTAAAAGTAGTTTTTGATAGGGAGGGAGAAAATGAGAAAGTCAGAGAGACAGTATAACGAGGCATTAAAAGCTTATAACAGGACAGCCGGACAGCTTAAGAGGCACTATGATGTAAACCCGGCGGAGTATCTTGAGGGAGTGCATACCGCTAAGGGAGTTGAGCGCGCGCTTGCATCTCTAAGGCGTGAGGCGGAGCGTCAGCAGATTGAAAGACGTGTGCAGATCTATGAGGAGCGCACGCGGCCAATGCGGTTATTTGAGAACAGGCGCAGGAGGATCGAACAGGCACAGCTGCCGCAGTTTTATATCAATGCAGAAAAACAGGCCGCTTATAATAAGGAAGTGAATGCAGCCAATGATGCGTATAAGAAATTTAAGTCAAACTGGGGATACATGAGCCGTAAACAGTATGACAGGTTTGTACAGTTTATCGGATCGATGGATGACAGTATGAAAGAAAATTTTGGATCCGGTGAGCTGGTTGAAATGTTCCGGGCCGGAGAGCGGAAAAAACTTTCACCGACTGAGATATTTGAAAAAGTTAACACAGCCTATAACATGGGCGGAACATATGCGGAGGATTATATAAACAATTTCTATGATCTATTATAACGGCCAGCTCAAAAACTATAAATTTAATACAGTGATTCGGACCGTAAAAAAGAAACGCGTTAAAAAATGCCTTGATATATTCTCTTTTGATATTGAGGTTACAAGCGCCTGGATGATCCCCGGCCGCGGTCTTATATGTTATGAGCCCGGGCATGCTGCCGACTATTGGAACGATGCGGACAAGTACGCTCTGCCGTATGTGTGGCAGTTCTCCGTTAATGACACGGTGTATTATGGCCGGGAGCTTGAGAGCTTTAAACAGCTGCTTAAGGATATCCCTGAGGATATACACATTATCATTTTTGTGCATAACCTGGCGTATGAGTTCCAGTTTTTACTTAATATATTGACTGTTAAGGATGTTTTTGCGAGAGCACCGCACAAGCCCATGAAATGCAGTTTTAAAGAATATCCGACTTTTGAGTTTAGATGCAGCTATATCTTAACTAATCTATCACTTGCATCCTGGGGTGATCAACTCGGACTGCCTAAGCTTGTTGGTGAGCTTGAGTATGATATGATGCGGACTCCGGCCACGCCGCTATTTGATTATGAGCTGGATTATTGTGAGCGTGATTGTCAGGTAGTTTACCTGGGGATCCTTGACCACTTGAAAACTTATAAAGATGTTTGGGATATACCGCTAACCAGCACCGGCAAAGTGAGGCGCGTTGTTAAAAAGATGGTGACAAATGATAAGGATTATATGCGAGGAGTAAAGCGGACCATACCAAAAGACGCGCGCGAGTATAAGCGACTTCAGACAGTTTTTGCCGGAGGATATACACACGCGAACAGGCGCTTTATAGATAAGGTTATTGATGGTCCGGTGCATCACTATGATATTGCATCATCTTATCCGTTTGCTATGTGTGCCTTTAAATATCCATATAATAAGTGGTGCTATATCGGCCGACAGCTGCCGGATCCTGAGACGTTCGACCGGCGCGCTTATATGATCAATCTGCATATGACCGGAGTATTATGCAAAAGCTGGAATACTTATATAAGTGCATCAAAATGTCACGGATCCGGATTTATCTATGATAACGGCCGTATACTCGGCGCGGATGATCTGTATATACTGGTAACTGAACAGGATTATCTTGTGATCCTTAATACTTATAAATATGATACCATTGAGAGCCTGGGAACTTATTGCAATACAAAGAGGTATCTGCCTAAGATCTATATTGAATACATCTTACAGATTTACAATGACAAGACCACATTAAAAGGAATAGCGGATCCGGTGATAGAGGAGCGGTATGCACAGAGTAAAAGATACATCAACAGCTTGTATGGCATGTGCGTCACTGCCCTATTTCAAGAGGATGTTATATTTAATCAGGATGATCCTGAGGCGTGGAGCATCGGAGCATTGACCACGGATAAGGTGAACGCAGCACTTGATAAATTGCGTATATGGTATAACAAAAAATACTTCTTATCTTATAGCGCAGGGTGCTGGGTGACAGCTTACGCAAGAGCCGCGCGGTTATGGTCCTTGATACAGCATTGTGATGATGACCTTATTTATACAGATACAGACTCAATTTTTTATACCGGAGCTTATAACTGGGAATGGTTTAATGAGTCGGCGGATCAGATGCTTTATGATATGTGCAAGTATTATGATCTTGATTATGAGCTTACGCGGCCAAAAGATAAAAAAGGCGTTAAACATCCTCTCGGACATTTAGATCAGGAACCGGATGCAGACCGGTTTAAAACGCTGGGAGCGAAAAAGTATGTTGAGCGCCGGGATGATCGCTTGTATATCACAGTGGCCGGAGTGAATAAGGGAGCCTATAAAGCTCTTGAGGATGATATTGATAAGTTTGCCGATGGGTTTATATTTGATAAGGATCATGAGGATGTGCACAAGCTTGAGCATACTTATTTATCAGATATGCAACCGGTTGTATGGCCCGGAGGTTACAGATCCGAGTTTAAGTATGGGATAAACATGAGGCCGACAGGATATAAGTTGAGCAAACCTAACGTTTATCAGGATGCTATTGATATTCTTAATCAGGGATATATTGAGTTTAGTGAGTATTTCTTGAGTAAGAAACGCGGATATTTTAGAGAGGAGATTTAAAAAATGGATAAATTGATAAGTAGTGAGTGGTTAAAAAACGCAATACATAACTTCTATAAAGGGTTAAATCATGAGCCGACAGAAGAAGATATACAAGCCTATATAGACGCTGCGCCACCTGTCAAACCGCAACCAGATGATGCTATAAGCAGACAAGAAATATTAAACAAAATAAATGAAGTATGTTTCAGTGAAAAATGGAAAGAATTCAGGATTGACTATGGCAGCAATGGTCAAAGAGATTTCTTAATTGATTATATAAAGCAAATGTTACCTATCAATCCAAAATCCCATATTAAGTTGACCAATCGCGAGTGGATAAGTTTTCTTGCTGAACAATTTAATATAAGCCGTACATCAGCCAAAGAGATGCTCCATGTGATGATGTCAGTTAAAAAAGAAGATAACTTTAAAAAACAATTTAATAGAAAGGATCAAGCGAATGAAGAAAAAATACTATGATTTATCAAAGCTTTTAGAGTGTGGTTGTAACTGGAATATTCTTTATGGCATGCGCTCCAATGGCAAGAGCTATGCAGTGAAAGAGCACGCGATTAAGCGGGCCTATAACAAAGGCCCTAAGTTTGTTTATCTGAGGCGATGGAGTGAGGATATTAAAACTAAGGATGTAGACACATATTTTGATGATATCGACATTAAAAAAATAACCGGCGGCAAATATAGCGGAGTTATGGCCTATCAGGGATTTTTCTATTTTTCTTATATTGATGAGGATGCTGAAAAAGAGTTCCGAGGTCCTCAGATCGGGAGGTATTGCAGTCTTAATCAGGGCGAGAGATACAAGAGCCAGGTATTTAATGATTATGATATTATCATTTTTGAGGAGTTTTTAACAAATAAAATATACTTAGGATCATCCGAAAACCCCGAGCCCCGGCAGCTTATTCAATTTGTTTCGACCGTGGCCAGAGATAGAGACATTAAGGTATTCATGATAGGTAACACGATAAGCCGCGTCTGTCCGTACTTCTCAGAGTGGGGATTGTCCGGAGTTATGCAGCAGAAACCCGGAACGATTGACATCTATCATTTGAGGGGAGAAAACGGTGTTGTTGATATCGCTGTTGAGAATTGTGAAGTAGTCGAAACAAAGAGCAAGATGTTTTTCGGCAACTCATCAAAGCAGATCACCAGCGGAGAGTGGGAAGTGAATGATTGCCCTAAGCTGTTAAAGCCGTATGCTTATTATGATATGCTTTATGAGGTTGATATACAGTATGGAGATTTTAAGTATATCATGCAGCTTATGTGCGACGGAGAGACCGGCGGAACGTTCGTATATATCTATCCGAATACATCCGGCCGGAAGATATCCAGGGTGATAACTAATATATTCAACGTGGATCCGGCAGTAACTAACGGTTTAAATCCACGGATCAGAGCAGAGCAGATGATTGCAAAGTGTTTCAGGGAAAACAGTGTCTGTTATTCTGATAATCTGACCGGCACGGATTTTAAGCAGATATTAGCTCAGTATGATCTTAAGGGGGTGAAGTTTTGAAATTTATTAAGGATTTATTTGTTGACCTTGTGCTATGGATCGCGGTGACGTTCTTGATTTTAGGATCGTGCATATATTTAATTAAGTAAAG
>JAEEGL017129784.1_pt1 | contig 13052 bp, 11 predicted proteins | sample 9134231 | NCBI WGS metagenome assembly JAEEGL01 (sample SAMN16246548, study PRJNA631951) | gut metagenome | biome: gut microbiome; feature: rumen; material: fiber-attached | host: Bos | place: Iran: Karaj | collected 2018-10 | reverse complement strand
CCGCTGAGCACATTGAAGCACATCCAGTCGACCCGGTCAAAGCCGCTGTGGCCGAACAGCAGCGTCAGCAGCGCAACCGTGCCGATAAAGGACACGGGGATGCGCCAGGAGATCACCTTGCGGGCGATCAGGTACAGCCCGCCCAACAGCAGCAGCAGGCTGCTCAGCTCGCCGATGGAGCCGGGGATGAAGCCCAGAAACAGGGCTTTGATCGTATAGTACGCGGGCATGGGGTTCGTACCGTAGAGATAGCTCAGCGGCGTGGCCATGGTGATGCCGTCCACCGTGCCCTTCAGGGCATTGGGAATCGCAAAGGAGCCCATGGTCAGCGCGTAGGACGCCAGCAGGAAGGCACGGCCGGCCAGCGCCGGGTTGAGGAAGTTTTTGCCGATGCCGCCATAGAGCTGCTTTACAACCACGATCGCGAAGAAGGTGCCGATCACGGGCACCCACCAGGGGGTGGTGGGCGGCAGCGTCAGGGCCAGGAGCAGGCCGGTCAGCGCCGCGGACAGATCGTCGATCGAGGCCTCCTTCTTCAGCAGCTTCCGGTAGCCCCACTCGAAGAACACGGCGGAGGCCATGGAAGGGACGATCACCAGCAGCGGCGCCGTGCCGAACTGAATCACAGACCAGATCACCGCGGGCAGCAGCGCCAGGATCACGTTCAGCATAAGGATCCGGGTATCGGTCCTGGTGCGGACCTGCGGCTGATACGCCACGTCAAGCACAATTCTTTCTTTCTGCTCGCTCATTTTCCGGCCTCCTTTGCTGCTCTGGCTTCCGCCTTGGCCTTTTCAGCGGCCGCCCTGGCCTGAAACATCAGCTTCGCTGTCTTGAACGCATGGGTCAAGGGCATCCTCGCCGGGCAGTTGAACGCGCAGCTGCCGCACTCAAAACAGTCTGTGATGTGGTATTTTTCCATGTTGGCGAAATCGCCCTTGCTGTAATACATGTACATGAACACCGGCTCCAGATTCATGGGGCAGACGGTGATGCACTTTCCGCAGCGGATGCAGCTGGGGTTCTCCACGTTCCGATCCTCGTCCTCCGTGAAGAAGAGTACACCGGCGGTGCCCTTGACGGTGGGCGCGTCAAAGCTGGTGGCGCAGATACCCATCATGGGGCCGCCCAGGACGATTTTCCGCGGCTGCCGGACAAAGCCGCCGCACTGCTCCGCCAGGTAGCCAAGGGGTGTGCCCACGCGGGTCAGGCCGTTGACCGGGGCCTTCAGGGCGCTGCCCGCCACGGTTACGATGCGCTCGATGACGGGTCTGCCCTCATAGCAGGCCTGGTAGACTGCATAGCAGGTGCGGGTGCTGACCACGTTGCAGCCCACGCCGGAGGGAAGGCCGCCGGGCTTGACCTCCCGGCCGGTGACCGCTTTCACCTGCATTTTCTCCGCGCCCTGGGGGTATTTGACCGCCTCGGGCACGATCTCAATGCCGTACTGCTCGGGGTGGAACGACCTGAGCAGGTTGATGGCGTCCTGCTTGTTCTTCTCGATGCCGTAATAGGCCTTCTCCACGCCGCTGGCAATGCGCACAAGCTCAATCCCCTTCAGCAGCTGCTCCGGGTAGTTGAGCATGGTCAGATGGTCGCCGTTCAGATAGGGCTCGCACTCCGCGCCGTTGATGATCAGTTTATCGACCTTGCCGATGCCGCCGCGAATCTTGAAGGCCGTGGGGAACATCGCGCCGCCCATGCCGACGACGCCGCCCTCCCGGATGCGCTGCAGGATCGTGTCCTGATTCTTCAGCTCCGCCTCGGTCAGCGGGGCAAGATCCTCACAGGGGGTGTCCTGAAAATCGTTTTCAATGACGACGGACATGATCATATCGCCAAGGGGATGGTGCCTGGGCTCCACTGCCACAACCGTACCGGACACGGAGGCGTGAACCGGCGCGGAGACAGGGGCCGGATTCTCCCCGATCTTCTGTCCCATCTTCACATAGTCGCCCTTCTTGACCAGAGGCTGGCAGGGGGCGCCGATGTGCTGGGCCATGGGGATGATAACCTGCTTGGGCGGCGCGATGACAGTCACCGGGACTTCCGGCGCCTTCATATAATTGGGATGCACGCCGCCTTTGAACGTATGGGGCATAAGCTTCACCTCGTATTGTATTTCCTTCCCTCGGTTAACAACTAAATTGTATTTTACCACAAATCAGCATGCCGTGTCCAGCCAAAAGAATGCGAAAAATGGATATTTTTATCGATAAGTTTCTGACAATCCTGTTAAAAACATAGCAATTTTGTGTATTTTTCGGAAAAGTTCATAGATTTGAGCAAAACCCGCTCGGATCCTGAGAAACAGCCGGAATGCCGTCCCTTTTTCCCCTCTTTTCCGCAGTGCGGGCCTGTGCGCACGGCCCGGTCGGCCCTGTCCCGTCCTGCGGTATGTTATGAAATTAACGTTAAATTCTTAACTTTCTCTACCCTGAAGATGAGGAGCTTTCCGCGAAAATGTGCTCGCACAAGCTCCCCATCCCATGGAATCTGGCGAAGCGGCTTATCTCTCCGCCGGTTCAAAATCCTCCCGGCCATGGTGGCAGATCGGGCAGACATAGTCCTCCGGCAGCTCGCCCTCGCAGGGCTCAAAGTGACCGCAGATGGCGCAGACGTAGCCCTTCTCTTTCTTCTTCTCCACGGGCACCACATGCTCGAACTCGTCCTTGCCGTGCTTGCACAGCGGGCAGACAAAGTCGTCCGGCAGCTCCGCCCCTTCGTACACATAGCCGCAGACCTTGCAGACCCAGCACTCCTTCTGCTCCGGCGCCGGGTTCTTCTTGGGCTTGATGTGCGCGTGGTAATAGCCATAGGTGCAGGAAGGCGCGTTGGAGAGCACTTTTGCCTCCACCACATTGGCGATGTAGAGCACCTGGGTCTCCACATCCTTCACGTCGATGACCTCGCAGGAGAGCACGGCGTTGGTGTACTCGGGAATATAGCGAATCCCGTTGCTCATGCGCACGTCCCAGGGGAGATCCGCGAACTTGTCCACGTCCCGGCCGCTCTGGAAGCCGAAGTGCTGGAAGACGCTGTACGGCGCATCCTCCGTGAGAATGGAGATGTTGAAGCGCCCCGCCTTCGCAACCATATCGCAGGTATGGTTCTTCTTGATGACGGAGATGGTGATCTTCTTGGGATCACAGGAGGCGACCTGGCCGGCGGTGTTGATAATGCAGCCGTAGTCCTTCCCGTCTACGCGGGTGGTCAGCACCTCCACGCCGTAGGAGAATTTGGAGAACACCTTGTTGTCCACAGCGTCCGGGGTAAAGCCGCCGTCCGCCGGGACCGCCGCCTCCACGACCGCGGGCGCGGGGCAAAGCTCCGCCGCGATGGCGTCCGCAAGGGTCTCCAGCTGGGGCAGCTGATCCTCCCGCAGCGCGGATTTCAGCGTCAGGTTGTCGCTGATGTAAGTAATCCCTTTCAGGCCGGACAGCAGCTCGCGCATCACCTTGCCGCTGGTGGGCGCCCAGGAGCCGTTCTCGATCAGGGCGACCTTGCGGTTCTGCAGGTTGTGGGCGGCGATGTCATGCAGGAGATCCTCCATGGTCACGAACACGCCGGCATTGTAGGTGGTGGCGGCAAAGACCAGGTGGCTGCAGCGGAAAGCGTCGGATACAATGTAGCTGGCCGGGGTGACGGAGGTGTCGTACATCCGCACGCGCACGCCCCTCTCGTTCAGCAGCGCGGCCAGAATGTTGGCGGCGTTTTCGGTGTGACCGTAGACGGATGCATAGGCCAGCAGCACGCTCTGCTCCTCCGGCGTATAGCTGCTCCAGAGCAGATACTTCTCCAGATAATCGCCGAAGTGGCTGCGCCAGACGAAGCCGTGCAGCGGGCAGACATAGGCGATCTCCAGCGCGGCGGCCTTTTTCAGCACGGCCTGCACCTGAGGTCCGTACTTGCCCACGATGTTGGTGTAGTAGCGCCGCGCCTCATCCAGATGCTCGCCGAAGAAATCCGTCTCATCCGCGAAGAGGCGGCCGTTGAGGGCGCCGAAGGTGCCGAAGGCGTCCGCCGAGAAGAGGATCCTGTCGGTGCTGTCATAGGTCATCATGACCTCGGGCCAGTGCACCATGGGCGCCATGACAAAGCTGAGATTGTGCCGGCCGGTGGAGAGGCTGTCCCCTTCCTTGACCAGCACCAGGCGCTCTGTCAGATCCATGGAGAAGAACTGGGCCAGCATCGTCTTGATCTTGGCGTTGCAGACGATCTTCGCCTCCGGATAGCGCTCCACCAGCAGCTCCAGCGTGGCCGCGTGATCCGGCTCCATATGGTGCACCACCAGGTAGTCCAGCGGACGCCCGGCCAGACCGTGGGCCACGTTCTCCAGGAAGACGCTGTACACGGCCTTGTCCACCGTGTCGAACAGGACGGTTTTTTCATCCAACAGCAGGTAGGAGTTGTAGGAGACACCGTCGGGCACCCCGTAAACTCCCTCAAAGCAGCTGAGCCGTCTGTCATCCGCGCCGACCCAGAACAGATCCTCCCTGACGTTTCTGATACAATACATGCAAACTCCCTTCTGCCCGAAGGCATTGTATTTCACTTTTCTCTACCCGTATCACTCGTGTGAGATTTATTATAGAAAGAAATCCTTGCAGTTGCAACTGTTTTCTGCTATAAATGGGTCAGAATCTTCGAGAGGGGGATTTTCCATGGCGGAAAAGAGGTTTGTATCCGACCGGGAGAATACGGACTATGAGCAGGCGCAGGTGTTCGACAAGCTGCGCGTGGGAAATCTGGGCGTGTATTTTCGGGACGGCTTCCGCACCCGCTTTGTCCCATATGGGGACATGGATCGGGTTTTTATCCGCATCCATGAGGTTCGCGGCCGCTTGTGCTGCGGCAGCGCCACCTTTCAATACTACCGCATGGTCTTTGTCCGCGGCGGTGAGGAATTCGCCGATGTGATCTCCGAAAAGGAACAGGCCATGGACGAGGCGCTGGCGGCCATCGCCGCAAAGGCGCCGGATCTTGCCATCGGCGTGGCAAACGCATAAGAAAAACGGGCGGCCCGGGGCCGCCCGTTTTTCTTATACCCATCCGCCGCAGAGGCCTGTACTCCCGCCGGGAGCGGCCTGCGCCGCGGCGCTAATAGATGGCAAACAGCTTTGGCTTCAGCTTGTACTTCACGCCGGACACCAGCCCCATGGCAGCAAAGGACGTCATCATGGACGAGCCGCCGTAGCTGAAGAAGGGCAGGGTGATGCCGATAACCGGCGTGATACCGATGCACATGCCGATATTGATAAAGGTCTGGAAGGCGATCGACGAGGCCACGCCCATGCAGATCAGCATGTCAAAGGTGCGCCCGGCGCGCAGCCCGACCCACACGCAGCGAATGATGATGATGCACAGCAGAATCACCACGATAATGCAGCCGATCATGCCCAGCTCTTCTCCCACACAGGAGAAGATGAAGTCCGTATGCTTGCCGATGAAGTTGGTGGTGCGGTGCTCCGCATCCACGCCGGTGAGCCGGCCGGAGGCCAGCGTCAGCTTGCTCTGGGAGGTCTGCCAGTTGATGCCGTAGCCCTCCGGGTCGATCGTGGAGTCGTAAGGGGCGATCAGGCGGTTTTTCTGATACGGCTTGAGAAAGTAGTTCCACAGCAGCGGGATCGCGGCGGCCAGGGCCGCGCCGCCGATGGCAAACCAGTACAGCCGCACCCCCAGGACAAAGAACATGGACAGGAAGATGCACAGAATGATGGAAGCGCTTCCCAGGTCCGAGGAGACCACGACGATCAGGCCGAAGACGATGACAAAGTGCAGCGCCATCTGCAGCACGGAGAAAAAGGAGTTGATATCGTGATACTCCTTCAGCCAGGTCATCTGTTTTGCGGAAACGATCACATAGATGACCTTGATAACCTCTGAGGGCTGGATGCCGATGCCGGCAAAACGAATCCAGCTCTTGTTGCCGGTGTTGTCCTCCACGCCGAAGATGACCAGGGCCACCAGCAGCAGGACGTTGATGGCGCACAGCCATTTCCACTGGTCGCCCAGAAGATCCGCGTCGATCACGGTCAGCAGCACAAACGCGATAATGCCCAGGAACATGGAGAACAGCTGCACCACCACCAGCTTGGTGGGATTCATATCCGAGCCCGTGGCCACCATGCCCGTGGCCGCGCGGTAGACCATCACAACGCCGAACAGGGCGCTGATCACGCACACGCACAGGAGGAACATATCGGCACGTTCAAAGAATTGTCTGATATAAGGCTTCAGCTTTTTGATGGAAGCTCACGCCCTTTCCCAAAAGCCATATACGGAAATACCGGGATAATACTCACAAGAAAGCAAAATGTATTTTATCACATTCTTTCTCTTTACGCAACGGCATATGCGGTGGTATAATGTGCAAAGTGTAAACAATTCATGCAGCATTTGGCAGGAAACACTATGTCCGTCACGATTACGCAAACCGAAGAGGAAACCGAGGCGCTCGGCCGCCGCCTGGCGGAAACGCTCCCGGACGGCGCCGTCGTCGCCCTGTATGGGGATCTGGGCGCCGGGAAGACCGCCTTCGTGCGAGGGATGGCCCGCGGCCTGGGGCTTGACTGCCGGGTTTCCAGCCCCACCTTTACCATTGTCAACGAATACCTGGGGCAGCGGGAGCTGATCCATTTTGACATGTACCGCCTCTCCGGCGCGGAAGAGCTGTTCGACATCGGCTGGGAGGACTATCTCAACCGCGGCGCCGTGTGCGCGGTCGAATGGAGCGAAAACGTGCAGGACGCCTTTTTCGGCGATGAGATCACCGTGCGGATCCGCAAGCTGGACAACACGACACGGGAGATTACCATAGAGGGGGCGGAGCTATGCTGATTCTGGCTTTTGAATCCTCGGCCGCAGCCGCTTCCGTCGCGCTGTGCCGGGATGGGCATCTCCTGTCGCAGTACAGCCAGTGCACCGCGCTGACCCACAGCCGCACGCTGCTGCCCATGGCGGAGGATCTGCTGAAGAACGCGGAGACCGCGCTGGCCGATGTGGATCTGTTCGCCGTGGCCCATGGCCCCGGCTCCTTTACCGGCATCCGCATCGGGGTGTCCACGGTGAAGGGCCTGGCCTGGGCGCTGGACAAGCCCTGCGTGGGCGTGTCCACGCTGGAGTCCATGGCCTGGCAGGGGCTCGCGGCCGGCGGGCTTGTCTGCCCGGTGATGGACGCCCGCCGCCAGCAGGTGTACAACGCCCTCTTTCGGATTCAGGACGGGCGGCCCGTGCGGCTGACGCCGGATCGGGCTGTCTCGCTGGAGGAACTGGCCGGGGAGCTGCGCCGCCTGGAGGAGCCGGCCTTCCTGCTGGGTGACGGGTGCGCCGTCGCCGCCGCATATCTGGAGGGCGCCGCCCTCCCCTTCCGCCAGGCGCCGGAAAATCTGCGCTGGCAAAGCGCCTGGGGCGTAGCCATGGCCGCCGCGGGCAAGACCCCGGGTACGGCGGACGAGCTGCTGCCGGTCTATCTGCGCCTGTCACAGGCGGAGCGGGAACGGCAGGCGCGGCTGGCCCGCGAGTCCCAATAGGCCCCTTCTCCCGCTGCCGCGGGCTTTCCCACACAGGAAATATCAAAACATCACATAAAGGAGAACAAGAGCATGAGCAAAGTATGCGTATTTGACCATCCCCTGATCCAGCACAAGCTGTCCATTCTGCGTGACAAGAATACCAGCGTCAAGGAATTCCGCGAGCTTGTCTCCGAGATCGCCATGCTGATGTGCTATGAGGCGACCCGCGACCTTCCGCTGGAAGAAGTCGAAATCGAGACGCCCGTAGCCCCCGCCAAGTGCCGCCGGATCGCCGGCAAAAAGCTGGCGGTGGTTCCCATCCTCCGCGCAGGTCTGGGCATGGTGGACGGTATGGTCAGCATGATGCCCAATGTGAAGGTGGGCCATATCGGCCTGTTCCGTGACCCCGAAACCCTGGATCCGGTCAAATACTACTTCAAGATGCCGCCCGACATTCAGGAACGCGACGCCATCGTGGTCGATCCCATGCTGGCCACCGGCGGCTCCGCATCCGCTGCCATCAGCTTCCTGAAGGAAGTCGGCGTCAAGCACATCAAGCTGATGAGTATTATCGGCGCCCCCGAGGGCGTGGCCAAGATGCAGGCCGATCACCCGGATGTGGACATCTTTGTGGCCGCGCTGGACGATCACCTGAACGAACACGGCTACATTGTCCCCGGTCTCGGCGATGCGGGCGACCGCATTTTCGGCACAAAGTAAGACGCGTACGCAAAAGCTGCCGCGCCCCTCTCCTGCGAGAGGGGCGCGGCAGCTTTATCAATCGCGGAAAACGGCGGCGGTGCGCACATCCCTTTTTCAGTCAGCCCTTCCGAACTGCATGGGATAGACCATGTCTATGTATTCTCCCAGCTCATTGTCCTCCTGTCCCACCACGCCGGTGAGGGTCAGGACGTCTTTGATCAGCGTATAGGTATCGTAGACCTCCGGATCCACCTCGTATTCCTTCCCTGCGGACAGATGCAGCTTTCCGTCTTTGGCCTCGTATTTGCCCTCGCCCCGGAAGCCGTCCAGAATCTCATCCCACTGTTCCTCGGTGAGCATGCTGTCCGTCAGATCTTCCAGACTCATGCCCAGGGTGGATTCGATCACCTCCTGGATGCCCATGCCTGTATAGGTATTCAACACGGCCTCCAGCGCCTCGTGGGTACTCAGATCCGCCGTGACGCCGCCCCGGCGCAGGCCCTCTGCAAGCGCCTGCTCCATAATCGCGGTGTAATACGCGATCACACTCTCCCGTACGATGGGCTTGACCCGCTCCAGAGAATCCTCCTCCACGTTCTCGGTATAGGTGCCGTCGCTCTTGAACTCGAAGCACAGCGTCAGCACGCAGTCGTCGAGATAGTCGCCGAAGCTCACCGGCTCTATATCCCCGATCTCGCTCAAGTCAACCTCATTGTCCACGGCCGCAGCCAGGACGGGGGCAATATTCAAATCGCCCTTCCAGGTGCCCTCCAATGAATTCCTGCCCGCGCCGCAGCCGGCAAGCGTCAGGAGCATCGTCAGCACCAGAAGCAGAGCCGCCGGTCTTCTGTCTCTCTTCATGCTCTTCTCCCTCTCTTTCTGTCACAGGCTTAGCCGTCTATTCACCCGTCTCTTCGCCGTAGTGCTCCATATCCGTCTCCGTATCGATCAGCACCCAGGAGCTGTTCTCATGGGGCAGATAGTTGATTACCACCGGCACAAAGCGGTCCTGCGGCTCGCCGATAGTCACGCTCCCGCGCACATCCTCCAGGTTGTAGGAATAGACGTATCGATCCGTCCGGTAATACAGCCGGTCGTAGAGCTTCAGAAACAGCACCCCATTCTGGCCGTTGTTTGTATCGGCGCGCACCAGGGCCGGCGCGCTGTCCACATAGATGGACAGCAGCTGATCCCGGCTCCGCTCCTCCAGCGCCTCGGCCACCGATACGGCGAAACCGCACACCGCAGTCACAGGATTCGGCGTGGTGGACATTTCCCGGGAATACTGGAACGTAACGGTCTCATCCGTATCGCCCTTGACGGTCGAGGGGTGCATCACGTCCGCCAGAATCACCTCGTCAAAGCCCATATCGTAGAGCTCCTGGCACAGCTGCGCTATATAATTGCGCACATCCGCATTGTAGGGGTCCAGCCACGCTCCGTTGTCGTCCGAGTAGTCCAGCCCGGATTCCGTACGCAGAGCCAGGCTGGTGCTGCGGGAGACCATCACATCGTCGATGCAGCAGCTGATCTGCGCCGCCAGCCAGATGTTCTTTCCCCGGGCCGCCGCGGCCTCCCGCATCTCCGTGAGCATGGGGGCGATGGAGTCCCCCAGATCGGAGCTGGAACCGATGCCGTAGCTCCGGGCCAGCGTGGACTCGGAGTGCCACATCAGGCGGCCGGAGCGCGGCTTCATCTCCAGAACCAGGGCATTGCCGTCGTTCAGACGCTCCTCATACTTGATGAGCAGGTCGTGCTGCAGCTCCTCCGACCCGACAAAGATCGCCTTGATCGGCTTGACCTCTTTGCCGGCCACCGCAGCCACCCTGGAATAGTCCGGCGCATCAAAGACCAGTTCCGGATACACCTTTTCGAAAACGCGGACCACCTTGCCCTCGCTGTCGACGGTGGTCTCCTCCCGCTGCATGCCGGGCAGCACCACGTCTACGCCGTCCTTGCTGATGACCGCGTACTTCTGCATGCTGTAAAACAGGACAACCACCGCCGCGAACAGCAGGAGGAAGCCCACAAAGGGGATAATGGCATAGTTCCTCTTTTTCCGGCTGCCCTTATAGAATTCCTGATTTTTTGCCAAATTCTTGCTCCCATCCGCCGGACGGCGCCGGCAGTTCTTGCCTCAGCCCTCGATCTTGGCGATGCGGCGGACATGCCGCTCGTCGTTGGAGAAGGGGGTGTCCAGGAAGGTGTCCACGATTTTCAGCGCCAGACCCTCCCCCAGCACACGGCCGCCCAGGGCCAGGATGTTGGCGTCATTGTGCTGACGGGTGGCCTCGGCGGAAAAGCAGTCCCCGCACAGGGCCGCCCGGATGCCGGGCACCTTGTTGGCCGCGATGGAGATGCCGATGCCGGTGCCGCAAATCACAATCCCCCGCTCACATTCCCCGCCGGCCACCGCCAGCGCCACCGCGCGCCCGTATTCCGGGTAATCGCAGCTGTCCGCCGTGTATGTGCCGTAATCCCGGTACGCGATACCGCGCTCCTCCAGGTGCTTCATCACCGCCTGTTTCAGGGCGAAGCCTCCGTGATCCGATCCGATTGCCAGCATATGTCATCCCTCCGCACTGCAATTTTTTATTTATTTTAGCACCTTCCCGCCAAAGCTGCAAGCGATACGGGCACAGTTTTAACAATTCTGTCATTGTGTTTACATAATATCTGTGTTATAATGATCATCGGATGGCGAACTCAATCGAGGATTCGATTGAGTTCGCTGCCAAACAACAAGTTCGGCAGCGAAGCATTTATAGAATGCTTCGCCCGATGTTCCTTGCAATGCATATATGGCAAAACAGCAGTGCTGTTTTGCTGCGCCGCAAAGCGGCGCGGCGAAAAGCTTTCTGGCTTTTCGCCATCATATAATCATTATACTGGCTGTGTATCGATAAAAAAGGAAAGGATCTGATCGTATGCCCGCTGTCCGCATCCTGTTCATCGCGGCCGCCTGCCTGCTTGTCAGCTGGTTTGCGGCAAGAGAGTTTTACAAGGCCGCTGTGGCGCGGGGCTGGCCCCAGAAAAAGTATTTCTGGATCTGCTTCCTGCTGCCGCCGGTCGGCTATCTGCTGATCATCGCGCTGCCGGATCGGGGCGGTCCTCCCACCGGTTCCTTTGTCAGCAGCGATCTGCCGGAGCTGTAAGCGCCATGGCTCGGCGATATACGCGCATTTTTGCGCTGGACACCATGCTGTATACGCCCCGGGCGCCGATGCTGATCGAGGCCGGCGCGCTGCTGTGGGACGACTATTCGGGAGAGCTGCTGGCACAGCTGAAGCTGAGCAGTCTCAGCGAAAAGCCCATCAAGGCCGTCACGGCGGAGCTGCGCCTGTTGGATATCGCGCTCTCCCCCATCGGCACGCCGGTGCGGCACCAGTATCTTGATCTCTCCCTGCAGCGGGGCGACAGCTGCGGCCGGGACACGGCCATCATCCTGCCCCGCCGGGACGCCCGCGCTTTCATTGTCACCCTGACGGAGGTAATCTTTGCGGACAACAGCCGCTGGCAGAGCGGGGAGGACAGCGAATGGCTGCACATCCCGCCCCGGGAAACGCTGGAGGACGCCTACGGCGACAGGCAGCTGGCGGAGCAGTTCCGCATCCGCTACGGGGCGGACTGCCGGGACATGCCCCAGCTGGACGGAACCCTATGGCTCTGCACCTGCGGCGCCGTCAACGACGAGGCGGAGAGCTGCTGCTTCCGCTGCCGCCGCGTGCGCACGGCTCTGCTGAACGTCAACACCCAGTCGCTGCGCGAGGAGGTGGCCGTACGGCTGAAGCAGGAGGAGCAGCAGCGGCAGGAGGACCGCGTCGAGGCCAAAAAGCAGCTTCGGCGCTGGGCGAAGGTCGCCTGCGTGGTGCTGCCCCTGCTGATCCTGGCCATCGGGCTGCTGAAGGCGGTGCCGGCCTATGCGGCGCAGCGGCAGGCCTATGCCCAGGCCGCCCAGCTGCTGTCCTCCGGCAGCTATGAGCAGGCAGCCGAGGCATTCACTGCCCTGGACGGCTACCGGGACAGCGCCGAGCAGGCGGAGAAAAACGTGCCCTATCAGCGCGCCCTGACCATTCTGGAGCGGGCCGACGCGAATGACGCTTCCGCCCTGGGTCTGGTGGGCCGCTCCCGCTCGGATCTGACGGACACGCTGACCCCCGCGATTCTGCTGTATCAGGGCGCCATGGAGGAATTTGAAGCCCTGGACGGTTACAAGGACAGCGCCGCCTGTATCGCCCGCTGCCGGGATGGCATCGCCGCGGCGGAGCAGGCCCTGCAGCAACAGGCCTATAACCAGGCGGTTCTTCTGCTGGAGTCCGGCGCCTACAGTCTGGCCCGCGAGGCGTTCCTGGCGATGGACGGCTATAAGAACAGCGCCAACATGGCGCAGGAGGCCATCTATCGGAAGGCCGCCGCCCTGTGCCGGGTCGTCGAGCGCTTCGACGTGCGCCGAATCCGTGCGTCGCTCAGTCTGGATCCCCAGCAGCCCAGCAGCTTTTCCCTGCCCAAGTCCGCGGCAGCGGATCAGGGCGCCCAATGTATCGAGGAACTGCGGCTGGCCTGCGGGCAGGACCCCATAGATACCCAGCTGACCGACACGCCGGCGGAGGGGCTGCGCCCGCTGGCGGACTGCGTCATGGAGCTCTTTGAGCAGCTGGACGGCTACGGGGACAGCGCCGCGTTCATCCAGCGGCTTCTGGACGCCACGGACTATACCCGGGAGTTTTTCCAGCTCTGCGAGGCCGGCAAGCTCTACGCCGCCTACGACTGGCTGAGCAGCTACGACGGGGCCTTCCCGGAGCGGGAGCAGTGGCGCGCCCTGCTGGAGCTCTATAT
>JAEEGL017082204.1_pt1 | contig 13052 bp, 12 predicted proteins | sample 9134231 | NCBI WGS metagenome assembly JAEEGL01 (sample SAMN16246548, study PRJNA631951) | gut metagenome | biome: gut microbiome; feature: rumen; material: fiber-attached | host: Bos | place: Iran: Karaj | collected 2018-10 | reverse complement strand
GGCAAATGCCGGCGCCGTACTTTTGAATCTGGGAAATATCACGGATGTGCGGATGGAATCCATGCGGCTTTCTGCAAAGACAGCAAAGGAGAAGTGCATCCCATTTGTACTGGATGTGTGTGGCGTGGCTTGTCTGTCCAACCGAAGGGAGTATGCTCTTTCTTTGATGCAGGATGCAACGCCCTCTGTGATCAAGGGAAACTATTCGGAGATCCTGGCACTTATGGATCCGCAGTATAATGCCAGTGGTGTGGATGCGGAAAAAGGTATTGATGAAGAAAAGGTTGTTTCAGCGGCAAAAGCGTTAGCTCAAAAATATCAGGCTGTGGTGTTGGCCAGCGGACAGACCGATCTCATCACGGACGGAAAAAGAGTGATCCGTTGCAATAACGGTACTTCGCAACTGGCAACGATCACGGGAACCGGCTGTATGCAGGGAGCATTGTGCGCGGCATATCTGTCAGTAGCAGAGGATGCAATTTCGGCAGCTGTGATGGCTGCGGTCATGCTTGGTGTATGCGGGGAACTGGCAGAGACGGAAAAGGGCAGCGGCAGTTTCGGTGTAAATCTGATGGACCGACTCTCTACGGTGACGGATGAACTGCTGGAAGAATTACAGAGAATAGAAGAGCGTTGATAATCATATGGTTCCGGGCAGTTGCTGGAAAAAGCATATGTTAATAGTACATTACTCGTGGCGATAACAAATATGCTGTAGTGAATCTTGAGCGCGGGTATACAGAAAAATTCAATGAGGAAGTAGTAATGAATAAAAAACTTGACACAACCCTATACTTTATTACAGACAGCACAGGATATGAAAAAGAGGAATTCCTGCGCCGTGTAGAGGCAGCTCTTCGCGGAGGCGTGACACTGGTACAGCTTCGGGAAAAAGAAAGAACAACGAGAGAATACCTGGAGCTTGCAAAAGAAGTACATATACTGACGCAAAAATATGATGTGCCGCTGATCATTGATGACCGTTTGGATGTGGCTCTGGCGGCGGAGGTTGAGGGTGTACATCTGGGACAGAGTGATCTGCCGATCGATATGGCCAGAAAGATCCTGGGAAACGATTGGATCATCGGAGCTACGGCCAAGACCGTGGAACAGGCAACGGAAGCCTATGAGCAGGGCGCGGATTATCTCGGCGTGGGTGCGATCTATCCGACGACAACCAAGGTGAAGACGATCCTGACTTCCACGGAGATGCTGCGAAAGATCTGTGAAGCAGTGCCAATCCCGGTGAATGCCATCGGCGGATTGAATAAAGATCGTCTGGATGTGCTGGCAGGGATCCCCATCGCGGGCGTATGCGCGGTATCCGCGATCATGAAAGCGCCGGATCCGGAGATCGCGGCAAAAGAACTGATGGAAGCATATCAGGCAATAAAATAGTAATAGTAACAGAAGGGGAGCAATATGAACACAGCATTGACCATTGCAGGCAGTGATTCCAGCGGAGGTGCAGGGATCCAGGCAGACTTAAAGACTATGACGATGAACGGTGTATTTGGCATGAGTGCCATCACAGCACTGACGGCCCAGAATACCACCGGAGTCACGGGGATCATGGAAGTGACACCGGAATTTTTGGAGCAGCAGCTCGATGCGGTATTTACCGATATTTATCCGGATGCCGTAAAGACCGGTATGGTTTCGTCAACAGACCTGATCAAGGTGATCGCCGGAAAACTGAAACAGTATCAGGCAAAAAATATTGTCGTGGATCCGGTGATGGTGGCGACCAGCGGAGCGAAACTGATCAGCGATGATGCGATCGATACGCTGAAAGAATATCTGCTTCCTTTGGCAACGGTGATCACTCCCAATATACCGGAAGCGGAAGTTTTATCCGGGAGCACGATCACATCCGAAGAAGATATGGTCGCTGCGGCAAAAGTGATCTATGAAAGATTCGGATGTGCGGTGTTGTGTAAGGGAGGTCATCAGGTAAATGATGCCAATGACCTGCTTTACAATGCAAACGGTCCGGTATGGTTTGCGGGAAAGAGGATCAACAACCCGAATACACACGGAACGGGATGCACTTTATCCAGTGCGATCGCATCCAATCTGGCAAAAGGCGAGACATTGGAAGATGCAGTAAAAAATGCAAAAGATTATATTTCCGGGGCATTGGCAGCGATGCTCGATCTCGGAAAAGGAAGCGGACCACTCGCTCATAACTACGCGATCATATAAAATATTAAGGAGAAACAGGAATGAGTAACGAAACGAAACAGAAATTTGACGGCTATGCAAATCAGTATGATGAATGGTTTATGGTGAACGATAAACTGTTTACCAGTGAGCTGAAGCTTTTTCAGAAAGTGCTGGGCGATATATCAGGAAAAAGACTGTTATCTGTAGGATGCGGAAGCGGTCTGTTTGAAAGTTATATCGATTGTTCCGGTATTGAAGGGATCGAACCTTCGGAAGATATGGGTAAGATCGCGGAGAAACGCGGCGTAAATATCATCAAGTATGGCGTGATCGAAGATGTGGAATTGCCGGAGAATACCTATGATATTATCTACTTCAACGGCAGCTCCAGTTATATGGAGGATCTTGCCCCGGTATATGAGAAGAGTCTGAAGGCTTTGAAGGAAAACGGTAAACTGATCCTTCTGGATGTGCCGAAGGAGAGCGCATTTGGTTTTATGTATCTTCTGGGTAAGAGTCTGAATACTTATGATCATGAATACCTGAGAGGGGCGATGCCGGCACTTCCGTATCCGCTGGCGTTGGCATCTTCCGGTGTATGGCATACCACGGAAGAAAAGATCAATATATTAAAGAATCTTGGTATTCAGAAATTTTCCTATTACCAGACATTGGTGAAGAATCCACTCTACACAAACGAGGAAGTAGAAGAAGTGGTGGAAGGATACCAGAGCGGCGGATATGTAGCGATCATCGCTGAGAAATAAAAAGGGTGGATATATGCGTTTTTCGGATACATTATTTGCGGCAACAGAGGATCTCTGGAAAGAAGCGATGCATAAGCCGTTTGTCGTAAAGATGGCAGACGGTTCTTTAGAGAAACGGCTGTATGCCAACTATATGCTGCAGGATTATCTGTATCTGCAGGATTACACAGGGATCCTGAAGAGAACGATCGCGTTGGTGGAAGATCCGGAATTACGAGATTACCTGCAAAGAATCCTTTATGAAACCGAGAAGGAAACGGAGCGTGTCCATTTGCCGGCAATGAAAAAACTGGGGATTACGGAAGAAGAAATAAAGAACGGTCAAAAGGTGCAGGTGTTGCAGGAGTATGCGGACTATATGCTGTTGCAGCTGGATCATCTGGGTGCGGTAGCAGGTCTTGTAGCGCTGCTGCAATGCTCCTGGGGATATGCCTATATTGCGCAGGAAATGAGTGACCGATACAGACAGGTTCTGCCGGAATCTCCATATCAGGAATGGTTTGTGGCATATACGGATCCGGCTTACACAGAGGCAAACCGTTTATGGATCGAAGCGGTTGACCGGGAAACAAAAGAGCAGGATCCGAAACAGGCGGAGCTGTTGTGTGAGATATTTCAAGCCTGCGCCGGATACGAAAACCAATTTTGGGACACCTTATTTAACGCATAATGCATAGCAGAGAAAGCCACGGAGATTTCCATGGCTTTTTTGTATATCAAAATATGAAATGGCCCGAAACAAATATTGATAGGATTTGTCCCGGATTCTGTAATATGATCGGTCTGTGAGGATGAGATATCGCAAAGTAATGAAGGATATAGGAGGGGCCAAAATGGTTGATGTAAAGGGACGCTGGGCACTGATCACCGGTGCGGCAAGAGGAATCGGTTATCTTACTGCAAGATTTATGGCGAAGCAGGGCTGCAATCTGATCCTGCATAGCAGGGATCTTTCACATACAAAGAAAGTTCTTGAAGAAGTAAAAGCGGATGGCATAAATGCCTATGCAGTTGCAGCGGATCTGAATGATCTGTCTTCTGTGGAAAAGATGCTGCAGGAGATCGATGCACTGGGTGTGACCGTAGACATCGTACTGAATAACGCGGGATTGCAGATCGCATATCGTACCGAGTATTTTCAAACGCCGGTCGAGGATTATCTGGTGAGTTTTAATGTAAATACCATCGCTCCGGCCATGATCTGCTATCATTTTATGCCGAAGATGATCGAGAGAGGTTTCGGGCGTATCGTAAATACCACCAGCGGGATCCGTCTGGAACCGGAGCAGGCCGGATACTCGGCGAGCAAGGCGGCATTGGACAAGATCACCATCGATCTGGGTAATACAGTCCAGGGGACGGATGTGATGATCAATCTGACGGATCCCGGATGGTGTCGTACCGATCTGGGAGGGCCGCATGCACCGAATGCGCCGGAAAGTGCTATTCCCGGAATCGTTGTCGGAGCGTTTGTGGATGATAAAAAATCCGGTCGTATTCTTGGGGCACAGAATTTTGCAGGAATGACATTGGAGGAAGCGGTAGCGAAGGCAGAGAAAGAATTCGACAGTCCGTATTGAGCAAAGACAGAATATTAAAAATTCAGGGCCGGCTGTAACAAGCCGGCCCTGTTTATGTTATGAACTGTTTGCTTCAAACGAAAAGGAAATTTATTCATGCCATTTCCTGAGCAGGTAGATGAATCCGAACACTCTGGCGGAAGGTTCGCCCCAGCTGCCGCGGAAGCGGATATACAGGCTGGGTACTTTGGTACCGCTCTCGTGATCGCGCATGGTCAGATGCTTTCCTGCAATCTCGGCGGAGATCGGAATTTCCACGACATATTCCGTAAGGGTTCCTGTATAGTGCAGGCGTTTGCGGAAGATCTCTTCATCATCCAGACATACGGATAACAGTTTTCCGTTGTCTTCCCGGAGCAGATGTAATTCCAGGATCAGTTCGGCATTTTCTTCTGCTTTCATATGATAGCCGAAAGAGCCGTTCGGTTTTGCGTAACGGGAGGTTCCCTCATCGGTCGCGCCTACGCTGTCTCTTTCCTCCATAGCGTGGAAGTCATCGTTTTCGTATTGACCATAGCCCGGCTGTACCGTATCCAGGATCGCTTCGCGGCGTTTCTCTTCCAGAGCGCGCTTCTGCTGAATATCCGAACCGTCTCCGGTGGTACTGTTGGCATCCAGGAAATACCAGTAGATCCCGTAGCGTTCTCTCGTTTTTAAGTAATGCGGACGGAATGTGAGTTCACGGTCCGTACCGCGCAGGATAAAGCAAAGTTCTTCGCCCTGCTTTTCCATATGGGTATCGATAGTTGCCATAAAGTCTTTTACGCTTCCCTCCGAGATGGTCAGGAATTCGTTGCCGGCGATCTTGTTGGTCGGAATGGTTACATCCACACCGGTGGATCCGTCGATCATATTTTCTGTTCCCAGATCAGCGGAGAGCAGCAGAGGGCCGTAGGAGAAGGCGAATACCGTATCGCAGTCCGGCAGACCTTTTGCAACTACTTTGCATTTATAGGACATGGAGAAACTGTCGTTGTCGTTCCATACTCCATGGATCACATAATAGCCATTTTCCTCTGTTACCGTTTTTCCATCTGCGGAAAGAGAAGTTTCATAAGCCCATTCCGGGATACGGATGCGAAGCTTTGCGGATCGCGTATCCGCATTCAAAGGATGTACCGTAAAGCGGATGGTATCCTTTGCGGGAACATCGGCTTCCTGCACCAGGCGGATGCCAAGATCCGGATCGCTTACCTCGGAAGATAAGAACAGATTAACCGTGATGCTGTCCTCTTCCTTAAAGTAGATGCTGTCATTCAGCTTGGTGAAGTTTTCCATACCGCTGCCGGTGCAGCACCAGAACTTATCGAATTCTGTACCATAACATTTGTAGTACCCGGAAGCCATGGGTTGAAAATACATGGTCATACCGGTTTCCGGATTCTGGGAAGATAAGATCGCGTTGATTAGTGTGTTTTCGTAGTACTTTGCGTACTTCTTATCGCCGGTGATCTTAAAGAGCTTCCGTGTCATCTTCAGCATGTTGTAGGTGTTGCAGGTTTCGTTATTGCAGTTGGTGCGCTCGGTATCGAGGATAAAGTCTTCGCCGAAGTGCTCCCATTCGCTGTTGCCACCGGTAGCATAGGTGTGGCGTTCCGTGACCATGGTCCAGAATTTCTCAACATAATCCAGATATTTTTCATCGCCGACCGTCAGATAGCGGTTGAGCGCACCGACAAACTTCGGGATCGTGGTATTGGCATGACGGTTGTTCAGTACATTCTTATCACCGGAAGCAACTCTTTCAAACAATGTTTCTTCGTCAAAGAAATGCGCAGCTTTTAAGTGTTCTTCTTTTTTGGTGAACTGGTACAGATCGTAAAGTGCATCATTCATGCCGCCGTATTCGATGCCGAGAACGGTACGGTGGGTTTCCTCGGACCAGGCAGATGCGCGTGCATAGGTCCAGTCGCCGATGCCGCTCCCCAGAGTCAGAGCCGGTTCATAGCCGGTGAAACGATAAACATTTACGATACCGTCCAGGATTTTGTGCATGGTGTACCAGGGAACCCATGCTTCTGTGATGATATTTGTTTTATTCTGTTCTACCAGATCAAACTGTAATTCTACATTGGCCGGATCCTTGATGATGGCGCCGAAAACATAGCCGGGTTTTCCCTGGGAATGAGCCTGACAATCTAAAAGTCCATCAATGGCCCTGTGGATGCGGTCCAGCAGGATCTCTTTATCTTTTGCGGAACACTGCGCGTTGGCATAAGCCTGGGATACTGCAGTAAGATAATGTCCCAAAGTATGTCCGCCGATGAGCATATTCTCCCATCCGCTATAACGCATCTTCGGCATGGCAAGCCCTGCAGTCTCGTAGAAGCCGGCCAGCAGGCGTTCCACATCCAGTTTTTCCAGATAAGCGACATCTTTTTCAAAGGCATTTACGCAATAAGGATCGAGCATTTTGACCTGATCCAGTCCGTAGAATGATGACATTTTTACCCCTCCATATATGAAAAATGAGATACTGTGACCATTATAATAAAGGCATGTTCTTTAATCAAGAATATTGACATAAATATTTCCCGAGAATACAATAAAAGAAAATAAATAATAGGAGGGTTACAACATGGATAAGAAAGCAATGTACAAACTGAGTTACGGTCTGTTTGTGCTGACGGCACAAAAGGATGGAAAGGATAATGGCTGTATCATCAATACGGCGATCCAGGTGACCAGCGATCCCAATGTGATCAGCATCGCGGTGAACAAGAATAATTACACCCATGATATGATCATGGAGACCAGGAAATTTACGGTATCCATCATCAGTGAAGCAGCAGATTTTTCTTTATTCAAAAACTTCGGTTTCCAGTCCGGTCGGGATGTAAATAAGTTTGCCTCTTTTACGGATTGCAAGCGTGGAGCGAATGACTGCATGATCATCACCAGAGGCACCAATGCGTATATCGCCGCCTGGGTGAAGGAAACCGTAGATATGGGAACACACACGATCTTCCTGGCACAGGTAACGGATATGGATGTGCTCTCGGAAGACAAGTCGGCAACTTACGAGTATTACCAATCTAACATCAAGCCGAAGCCAGAAGCAGTAGGCAAGACGCAGGACGGACAGACCATCTGGCGCTGCCGCATATGCGGATACGAGTATGTGGGCGAGGAAGTGCCTGACGATTTCATCTGTCCGATCTGCAAACACGGCAAGCAGGATTTTGAAAAGGTAGGGTAAATCAAGCCGCCTTTCTCCGATTGGGGAGAGGCGGTTTTTGAAAGCAATAGATCCCAAGGCTAATTTGAGAAAGAAATGAAAAGGTGAAGACACAATGATCCAGGATATCTATCCGAGTAAACTGCATAACGAATACGGACATTATGAAGTAAGAGAAGAAGATACCGTTTTTTATTTTGATGAAAAGGGGCGGCTGTTGACCCGGGAAGAAAACGGTATGCTTGCCTATCTGAACAAAAAGGAGATCGGTGAGAAAAAAAGTATTTATCTGTTTTCGATAGATGAGAAAAGATATTTTCTGATCCCGGAGAAACCGGAACAAGTGAAAGATGGCTATACCTATCGCACAATCCGTGAGGTTCGCGATTATTGCGTGGAGGGACCGGAAGTATTTGCGGTGTTTACGGCGTATCATTTGTGGAGATGGTATGCAGATAATGTATACTGCGGAAGATGCGCGGAAAAACTGGAATTGGATCAGAAGGAACGAGCAATGAAATGTCCGGGATGCGGAAACATGATCTTTCCGCGAATTAATCCGGCGGTGATCGTTGGGGTGACGAACGGAGACAAGCTGTTATTAACAAAGTACCGGCAGGGGTACGGACATAATGCGTTGGTTGCCGGTTTTACCGAGATCGGAGAGACACTGGAGGAAACCGTAGCCCGTGAAGTGATGGAAGAAACCGGGGTGAAAGTAAAGAATATCCGTTACTACAAATCGCAGCCCTGGGGAATGGCGCAGGATATCCTGGTGGGCTATTACTGCGATGTGGATGGTGACAGTACCATACGAATGGATGAAGGAGAACTGAAATATGCCGAATGGGTGCAACGGGAAGAGATCGAGCTGCAGCCGAATAACCTGAGTCTGACCAACGAGATGATGCGGATGTTTAAGGAAGGGAAAATATAAATTTGTAATTGACCAAATAGCAGAAAACCACGGGAGCGATCTCGTGGTTTTTGTGTTATTGAAGTTAACGAAAAAGTTCTTGACATATAATCAAAATGAATATATGATAAAGCTATCAAAGAGATATAATCAAACAGATAATATGAAAGGAGATGATATCTATGAATGAACTGTTTAACGGAATGCTCGGGAAGATCGCGCCGGGAATGTGCAGATTGTCTATGGATGGAGGGATCGCGATCAAGACCTCTAACGGATACCGGACCTACGACAGCAAGACCGGAAGACTGACCAACTGTTCCAGCTTTGTATTTGATATCGGAGAAGAATTTTTCTTCGTGATGCCGACAAACAAAGTAAAGACCGGTGATATCATTCTCGCAAACGGAAAACCGAAATGTGTTACGGAGGTAAAGGATGACAGGATCGTGGCCGTCAATTATGAAGACTCTACTATGGAGCAGATCATACCGGAAAGATACATTTTTATGGGAAATACATACTTTTACGGAAAAGTGGTATCTATGTTCGGCAATGGTATGACGAAAGGAAAGAAGCCCGGAAACATTATGAAATATATGATGCTTTCCCAGATGATGAAAGGAAAGAACGGAGGGCTTGGAGAGGTTCTTCCGCTAATGATGATGGGACAGGGATTCGGAGACGGATTATTTGAAGGCTTGTTTGACGAAGATATCGCAGAGGATGTTTCTGACGATACGGATGAATGACAACGAATGAGTTGTTTATAGATGGAGAGGTACCCGGAGAGTACCGGAAAGGAGGCAGTTATGGGATGTGGAGCATGGAGTGATGATGGATTTCGCAGGTATTCGAAAAGCAGGGGCAGGACTGTCGGAGCAAGCGGAAGCCTGTCCGGAAATATGAGCAATCAGGAGATGTTTAAAGCGAGAGATATCGATCCTGCGCTGGATCCGAAAAATGTGATCCGGGAATGCTGCGATAATGAAGAGCATCCGGCAACCATCCCGGTGATCCTGGCACTGGATGTGACCGGTTCTATGGGACAGGCGGCAGTAGAAGTGGCCAAACAGCTCAACATTATTATGACGAAGCTGTACCAGAAAGTGAAGGATGTGGAATTCCTTGTGATGGGCATTGGTGATCTGGCATACGATGACTGCCCGCTGCAGGTATCCCAGTTTGAGTCTGACATACGCATCGCGGAGCAGCTGGATAAAGTATACTTTGAATTCGGCGGAGGCGGCAATGCTTTTGAATCCTATACGGTCGCATGGTACTTCGCGCTGGAACAGGTACAACTGGATTGCTGGAAGCGAGGACGAAAAGGGATCATTATCACGATGGGTGACGAAGGCATCAATCCGTATCTGCCGGGGAAGAGGCTGGCGGAGATCACCGGAAGACCGGTGCAGGCGGATATCGAAACTTCCCGTTTATATCCGGAAGTGCAGGAAAAATATGATGTATATCACCTGTTTGTGAATCATATCGGACGAAGAAATGAAAACTATATCCGGACCTGGAAGGAACTGATGGATACGGAACACTTCAAAGAAACCGATATCAAGAATATCGCAGACCAGATCATCCGTATCGTGACGGCCCGGGCAGAAGAGGATCGGAGAGCAGGCGCATTCGTTGCGACCACAAAACAGGAAGAGATCAGCTGGTAAGCAATTACCCGGAAGGGAGGTGGCGGTATGCAGGACATTCGCATCGTGATCGGAGCCAATTACGGAGACGAAGGAAAAGGTCTGATGACAGACTATTTTGCGGCACAGGCAGTCTCTGAAGGAAAGAAAGCTCTGGTGATCCCTGCAAACGGCGGTGCGCAGCGGGGGCATACCGTCACCACACCGGAAGGGGTACGCCATGTATTTCATCATTTCGGATCCGGAACACTGGCCGAAGCGGATACATGGCTGCCGCGTTTCTTCATCGTCAACCCGATGATCTTTATGTCTGAATATGAAGAACTGTTGGGAAAAGGCGCAAAGGGTTTTCACATCTATATGGATCCGGAATGTCCGGTTTCCACACCCTTTGATATGATCACCAATCAGATCCTGGAGGAGCATAGGGGCAATGCCCGGCATGGCAGTTGCGGTATCGGGATCTGGGAGACACTGCTACGACAAGGCAGACTTCTTGGAGAGTTGCTGGCAATGCCGGATGATGAGATCCGGGTATATTTAAAAGAAGACTGCAAAAAACAGATGTTGAAGCGTCTTGCGGAAAACGGGATCACGGAGCTGCCGGAGCGTTGGCGGGATATCCTTGCAGAGGAAGGTCTGATGGAAAATTATATCTTTGATCTGCGGGATATGAGTGAGATCGCGAAGCTGCGGGAAGGTGATATCCTGCGGGAATATGACCGGCTCATTTTTGAAAACGGTCAGGGACTGTTGCTGGACCGTTCCCATAAGGAATATACACACCATACGACTCCCAGTAATACGGGACTGCGGAATCCTGCAGAGCTGATCCGCGAAAATTTGAAAGGCGCAGAAGCGGAGATCGAGTGCTGCTATGTGACGCGAACCTATCTGACGCGACACGGTGCAGGACCTTTTGCGGAAGAGTGTGTAAAGGAAGAGATCAATGCAAGAATGCAGGATCTTACGAATGTACCCAATCCACATCAGGGAACGATCCGTTACGGAAAGCCGGACGAAAAAACGATCCGGAAGCGCATCCGGGAGGATTATGACAGCGAAAGATTTCCGCATAAGTGCAGGAAGCGACAGACGATCGCGGTGACACATAGGAATGAATACACTTCCGGTATCGTGAAGTACGGTGATTACATCTCAGACGGAGAGACCAGAGAAGATGTCCGAAAGCAAGGGTGATGGAAACATCGCCTTTGTTTTTTGACATATAGGAAAATCAAAAAGTGAAATCGTATGTGACAGAATATAAGTAGAGGATGAGCGGCGTGAGATATATAATCAAACAGTAATATGGACTGGGAGACCAGGTGATCAAGGACGGAGGACAGAGGTATGGCAGTAAAATGGGGTGTCTTGGGAACGGCAGGTATTGCAAGGGGATGTACGATCCCGGGGATGAAAGCGGCAAATAACTGTGAGCTTTATGCGATTGCCGGAAGAGATGAAAATAAGGTGAAAAGTTTTCAGCAGGACTTTGGTTTTGAAAAAGCCTATGTCGGTTATGAGAAACTGCTGGAAGACCCGGAGGTGCAGGCGGTGTATATCCCTCTGCCCAATCATCTGCATAAGGAATGGGTGATCAAAGCGCTGAATGCAGGTAAGAATGTGCTGTGTGAAAAGCCGTTGGCGCTAAATGCGGAGGAAGCAAAGGAGATGTTTGCTGCGGCCAGAGAAAACCATGTTGTTTTGATGGAAGCGTATGCATACCAGCATAGTCCGTATATGGCAGCGTTGAGGGAAGATGTGAAGAGCGGTATCATCGGAGATGTGGATTATATTGAAACGGCATTTCTGACACAGGGGTATGTCGAGGATTTCCGCTTGCACAAGGAAATGGGAGGCGGCGCACTTTATGATCTTGGGTGTTATTGCACGACCATGGTATTGGCACTCACGGATTCCGAACCGGAATATGTGAAGGCGGATGCCGAGTTTAACGAAGAAGGCGTGGATGTATTCACATCGGTGATGATGAAATTTCAAAATGGTGTGCGCGCAGCATTCAATGTAGGTATGATGTTCCCGGCGGGATGCAATGCGAGAAAAGACCGTTTGTACATCCACGGATCCAAAGGTTGTATCGATTCTGCGGTGGAGTATAACCAGGCCGGTGAGCTGTGTTACACCATCGTATCGGAAGGAAAAAAGATAGAACGAAAGATCACGGCAAAGCAGAATTATACACTGGAAAGTGAGCAGCTGGGGCGGTGTATCGAGAACGGAGAGCAGCCGTTTGTTTCTCCGGAGTTCTCCATAAGGAATGCGCAATTGCTGGATCAGATATTTGAAAAGATCGGATACTGATCTAAGAAAAAGAGGCTTCGCTTAGCTGATCTGTTCAGCATAAGCGACAGCCCTTTTGATATATGTGTGATTACGATCGCTCTGCAGCGTATTCGTTGTAATGGTCGATCAATTCGCCGTCACTGATCACGGTGATCCTGCCGGCATCGTATTCGGAGGTTACCCAGTCATAGATTTTCTGCACCAGTGTATCTTTCTTGGAGAGTTCTGCTTCTCCGCGTTTTGCCCGGTATTCGTTTACCCAGTATGCTACGCCGGCCAGACCGGAAGCATTGTTGATCGATACCTTGGGCGGGCGTCCGAGGATCGCTTCCGTATCGAAGATGTTGTAGATCTCCGGATTCTTCATCATACCGTCTGCATGGATGCCGGCTCTGGTCAGATTGAAGTTTTCGCCGACAAACGGTGTCATGGGCGGGATATCATAACCGGTCTCATTCTGAATATATTCCGCGATCTCTG
>JAEEGL016821011.1_pt1 | contig 13052 bp, 2 predicted proteins | sample 9134231 | NCBI WGS metagenome assembly JAEEGL01 (sample SAMN16246548, study PRJNA631951) | gut metagenome | biome: gut microbiome; feature: rumen; material: fiber-attached | host: Bos | place: Iran: Karaj | collected 2018-10 | reverse complement strand
GAACATAATTATATATATAAACCAAAAATTTATTAATTAATATTAATTTAAATAACCAATATGGAAGCCAAAAATATAAAAAATGGTAAGAATTATAAAAATAATTTTTCATTTTTCTCAATATATAGACAGTGTACAGGCGACTGCTGATCACCCAAAATATCTCCTTGAAAAAATAAATCAAGACATAGTCCAAGAAGGTAAGTAAAAAAATTTTATTTTTTTTTAGATTTTGATTCTCTCAAAAATGACATCCAAAAATTAAAGCAACTTATAAATGATTACAAAAAAGAAAGCAGAGAAAATCCAGAGAAACAATCTTCAGAAAATTCACGTAAATTAATAGAATCAGCTATTGAATTATACGAAAAAAAAGAAAAAGAACTAGATGGGAGAAAAGAGCAAGGCGCAATTGATTTTAAGCTATTTATTTTTGAACATTCTTTATATATGTACAAAGACAAAAAAGACATCATGAAAAAGTTGTTTAAATTAGTAAACAAATTTTTAAAAAATGAAGTTGAAGAAATTGGATCAAAAATATATAAATATTTTTATAATCTAATAAATTATCCTCCTGATAAAATAGGTGAAATAAATGTCAGAGCTTATACGGAATATTTAATATATTTAAATGATAATTCCCAAAGAATCTTAGATATATGGAATATTAATTTAGTAAGTAATAAAAATGAGAAAAAATTAAGTAGAAATTCATTAGAATTATTAGGTTGTTACAGTTATGCTATTCTTTATTCGTATCAAAATTTTAATAAAATTATGAATATTAACTTGCAAAATACAGATTATATCATGGATTTAAAAGTACAAGTTAATAAATTATTAGAAAATATAACAAGAGCCATAAAATCCATCAAATCTATAGAAAAACAAGAATTTAGAAATAATTCAAAAGATTATTTATTAGAAAAATATTTGTTCTTTATAATACAAATATTATATTTATTTTATTTTCTAAAAAATAAAAATATCAACAAAGAAGAAGTAGATTTAATTCTATATACATTTTATTTCGTATTAAAAAATACGACAATTCCCCATACATATCAAATGACTATAAAATATTTAGAAAGTGTATTAAATATCGGACCAACAAATGATAATGCTGACATAAACCAATTTAATACAGAATTAATAAGAAATTGGAAAACATATTTAAATGAAAGTAATTATTTACAAAATAGGTATAAATCAGATAATAAATATAATTTAATTATGAGATTTATATTAAAATATTATTTGTATTGTCTCAATAAAGCAGGAGTTAATAATGAACCAATTCAACAATTTAGGGAATTATATAGAAATATAATTAATGATAATCTTATTACATTCAAAAATATAGTAACTAAAATAAATGATTTTAGAATATCACTTGAATTAAAAGGTCAAATTATAATTATTATTTATTTATTTTATGGTTTACATACAAAAGAAAAAAAAGAACCTAAATTTGAAGATATATTCTTTTTCCTTAAACAAATTACTTCTTTTTATCATACGTTATTTACTTTTACAAATGAATTCATTGGTTCACCTCTTAGAGATGAAAAACAACAACAAAAAGAAATATATCAAAAAAATATGCTTAAAATAAATGTGGAAGATGATGATTCTAATACAATTCAAAAATTAAATTTAAATAGACATTTTCTAATTTTATTAAGTAATAAATATGACAAATATATTTACATAGAAGACCCTAAAGTATTGAATGAATTTATGAAAAGTTCTTTGAATATTCTCAAAAGTTTTTTTATTGATTTATGTTTTAAACCAATGTTAAACAAAAAAGAAAATATTGATAATATAGAAATGCGAAATCATAAAATTAATAGAATTGCAGTTCAATTATCTAAATTCTTTTATTTTTTCTATTATGTTTGTGAAAAAAATAAAATGAATCATCAAAATCATGAAAGTCAACCTGATTTAATCGACAAATTATTAGAAATATATATTTCATTTCCTCCGGATTTATTAATTCCTGTGTTTAAAAGATTAATGCCATATATTTTAAAATTATATAAATTAGGGAACAAAATATCTCCTCTTAAAAATAGTATATCAAATAAATTGATACATAATATATTCAAAACTATTAAAGAACCAAAAACAAGAGAAATTTTATTTGAAATATATTTTGAATATTTTAGTTTAAAAATATATGAAACTGGTAACCCAGCAGAATCATTTAATTCAGATCCAAATGCTCCTAATAATGCATCTTTAACTGAAAGTATTAATAATATAACCATATTAAAATCGATATTTTTCAATATGTTAGATTGTGTGAATAACTTCGAATATTTCAAGAACAAAATAATTCCATTAATCATAGATTTTTTATATTTATCAAAAGATGCTGAATATTATGGTAATTATATATACATTTTAAGATGTTTTTTCAAATATTTAAAAACTGCGGTGAATCAGGCACAATCTCCCCCTAGTAATCCAAATAATCCAATAGAAAGTAATGAAAGAAAACAAAAAATCGAATTAAGTAGTAACTTTAATTATGAAATAAATTATATCTTATACGCTATATTAAAATATTTATTAAACATAAAAGAAAAAACTCCATTTTTAAGTGAAATAATCTCAGAAATAATAATGATAATGCCAGTAAAATTTAAATTTTTATCCGAAATCCCACATTTGATCTTTCCTTCATTAGTAGATTCATTAAATAATGGTTCAGAAAATATTCAATTATGTTTATCAAATTTAGAAAATTGGATGAATATATATGTAAAACATCCGGAAAACGTAGTACCTTTCATAGAACAAAATTTATCAAAAATAACCGATTTTTTATCTAGTAATTTACTTCGTCCTTTATATATAAATGTTTGTTTGGTATCATTAAAATGGTTATCGAAATTAGGTGGAAAAGGGCGAAATTATTTAGAGAAAAAAAAAATTATAGTAAAAACTTGTCCAAATCAAATATTAACAATGAAATTAAAAGAAAAAAACAGTGATAGATCTTTAGATTTTATTCTTGATAATATTATTGATATTTGTAACAATCTTAATTCTTCTAATAAATCATATCATAAAAAAAATGCTTCATTAAATGATAAAAATATTTTTTATAATTATATTGAAATATATAAAAATTGTTTGAGTGCATTTTTCCATAGAAAAATCGATTATGATTATATTATTGAAGTAAAAAAAAATATTATTAATGGTATCAATTTTAATGAAAGTGAATTTAATTCAGGTTATTCTTTTAAAAAAATGAATGAAAAAAATTCAAAAATTAAAATAAATAGCATTTTTAGAAAAATAGAGCACTTTTTGATTGGAAAAATTATTACAGGATTTTTTTTGATGAATGCAACGATAACACAATCACCTAATAATCAAAAAGATTTAATGAATTTTAATGATTTAATGAATTTTATTAGTAATTACTTTTTATTAATTCTATTATCTAAAGAAAAAAATAATAAAAATATGTTATTATTTGAATTAGATCCAATTGTTATTATTGATGAAGTTATTCATTTCTTATTTAGCACTCATCCGACTATAATAAGGAATACAAATATACAATTCACTGAATATTCATTAAAAATAATAAAAAATATATTAGATTCAATCAACAAATTTTTTGATTACAATAATAATGTAATAAAAAATTTAGAAATAGTAGATATCATATATATGAAATTAATTAATTGTTGTTATATTAATGAACCAATGAAAAAAGATTCAGGTTTAATGCTATTAAAAATATTATTACAAAAATTCGATAAAGAAGTAAATCATAAATATTTGAAATATTTTTTTAAATGTATATCAAGTGTTACCTCAAATTATTCAAATATTGTTAAAATTCAATTCAAAAAAGGTAGTAATATCTTAGTAGAAGTAATAGATTATTTAATAAAAATGTTTGCTACAAATGATGAAGATTATTTAAAATTAAAAGAAGAACATTTTAATGAAGAAAAAAATAAAGACGAAGAAATGCTTCCCGATAAAGAAAAAGAAATAATAAATAAAGCAAAAAAATCTTTTATTATGTTTTATGATTTTATAAAATATTGTTTTGATGATATAATTGAAAAAATAGATTCTCCTAATAATTACACAAGAAATTTAGGTATGTATTTATTAAATAAAATAATTGGAAACAATCCAAAATTAAAAAAATATGTACCAATATTATTTCAAATGGATATATCTAATTTAAGTATAATTGATTTTTTCAAATATTATAAAGAAGCCAATGTCCCATTGAATTACAAACAATTAATTTATAATTGTAATAATAACATAAATGAAAATATAATTAATTTAAGTCAGCATAATAATAGCAAAAAATATATTTTACCCATTTTTAACAAAACTAAAATATATAAAAAATTAGACATAATATTTAATGCATTAACCAAAAAATTAGGATTAAGAGAAACTAAATTTGCCACACTAATATCATATTCGGATGCTCTAATAAATATTTTTAATAATGCTCCAATATTAATTGAAGAATATATTTTTTATAATAATAATGATGATAGAAATGTAAATTTATATTTAGATGTAATTAAAGCTTTGTATTATAATATATTAATTAGTTATTTTAATTATTGTGAAATATCTATATACTTTAAAGATACTGATGGTTTTAAAACAAAACTAATATATTTATTTATGGAGCAATTATTAGTAGAAAAAAATACAGAATATGAATTTAAAATTAAAGATAATGAAGGAAAACAAATAATATTAACAAATGAAGTAAAAGATGAATATATAGAATATATAGAAAAATATGTATATAATAATGATGTATATAGAAATCAAGTGAATTCAAGAGATTATTTAATTGGAGAATTATTTGAATATTTAGGATTAAGAATTAATATGGTTCATCAATATATAAAAGTATTAAATTTTATATTTAATAAATTAAATTTTGATGACAGATATATAAAAGCAAAAGAAGAATTTAATAAATATAAAATAAAAACAACAAAATTAATATTTATAACAATTTTTAATTTAAGTTCATCCTCAATTATTAAAGAATCATCTTCTTTCTTGTGTGATACATTTAAAAAAGATACAAAATTAAAAGAAGAGATTTATAGAGATAAAAATAATTATAATAAAATATATAGTTATATAGATAAAATAAATGAAAAAGATATTAAAGAATCAAATTGTGCAATGAATCAAGATAATGATAATAATGTATTACAAAAAGATCATATCAATGCATTGTTAATCATATGTAAATGTATGCAATTAGATGATAAAATGATATCAGAAATAAAAAAAAAACTAACACATTTCGAAAAATCTCTAAAAGAAGTAAACGAAAATAGTCAATTCGTTTTATTTTTTGGATATATTTCTTTATTTTTGTATATAGATACAAAAGAAGATTTTTTGTTTCAAATTTTTAATCAATTATTATTAAGAATAAAAGAATCTATGTTATATTCGGTTAAAAATCTATTGAGTTTTACACAGACTAAATATCATAAACGAATAATAAAATTAATAATAAAATATAGACAGAGTTTTAGTAAATTTATATTAAGTAAAACAAACGATAAATCAGTGCATAAATATTTATTTAATTTGATTAAATGTTTAGGCCGTGATGAAAGAAGTACATTAATTTGTGAAACTATTTTATGCGATATTGCTAATTTAATAAAAAATGAAATAATAATTAATGAAAATAATCAAAATGATGAAGAAATACAAAGAAATGTAAATAAATTAACATATTTATTAAAAATTAGTAAAAATATATCTCTATTTTCTCCCTTATATTTAAAAAGGACATCATTAATTGAAATCATTGATGATTACATTAAAAATATAATAAGTAAATTTAATAATAATTATGAAAAATATCAAGAAAATATGAATTATGAAAAAGTAATAAAATATTGGCTTGATCTTAATAAAATACATATAGAAATATTTAAGAATAAAAATAAATATATATTGTCTTTATTTTACTTTAAATCAATGAAAAATATGTCGAATATCGAAAAAAATAAAATAGTAATATTTATCACATATCGATTAAGTTTAATGGCAAGTGATAAAAATTCGGAAGAAAAATATAAATCATTAATGAATGAATTTATAAAATTAGATGAAGAAACAATAAAATATTTTGATATTTATATAGATTATCTAATCATGCCTATGATGATAAGATATTTAAAAAATTTTAATTATTTCAAATGTTTTTCTGTCTCAATGAATAAAGATAATAATTCATTAAAAATAAGTCCTATAACTGAATCAAAAGATAATAAAGAAGATAACAATAATACATATCAAGCATATGATGAAGAATTTTTATTAAATACATTAGAAACTTTGACCACAAGATTAAATGAAATTATATTTGATATAGAAAAAAAAGAAGAAGCAAAATATAAATTGTTATCTTTATTAATAGTTGTATTTTTAGAATATATTAAACAAAAAAATAAAGATATAAATTATAATGAAAAGACAAAAAAAATATATTATACTATTCAGACATTATTAGCACATTCACCTTTTACTTTAAATGATGAATGTTTAGGAATATGGAGAATATATTTATTATTTGATATTGTTTTATTTTCTAAGCAAGAAAAGAGAGAAGAAAATATTAAAACTATTTATAGTTTTTATAAAAATTTAAATGATGATTATAATGAAATAGATTTATTAGCATATGAATTAATACTTCCTAATTCACAATTAGATAATGTTTTTGAAAAATTATTCATATGTTATTATAATGATGGAAATTTCACAGGTATATTTAATCTTTTAAAAATATTTTTAAAATTTCCTAATATTATAAATAAAACAAGAGATTCTACAGTGAAATATATATTAAATTACATATATGAAATTTCCCCAAAATTAACTAAATCAACAAATAGTTTCAAAAAAATTTTTGTTCAAATAATTGGATTATTAATAACATATATATCAAAACAAAGAGAATACTCAATAAAACAAGATAATAATAATCTAAAAATAAAAAATGTATCAGAAATTGAAAAAAAATTATTTAAAGCAACATATAAATTATTCGAATGCATATTTATCACAAACGATAAAAATGATAAAAATGACAAAAACGAAAGCGAAAATTTAGAAATTCTTAAAAAATTGACAATTTATTTAAGAGAAATATTAAATTCGACAAATAATTTACCGATGTCTGTCCCTTCTATTGATCCAAAAACTCTCGATAGCGTAAAATATATACATATATATATTCAATTATTACGAATTTATTCGTTTAATATAAGAATTGATTTCATTTATAAAAATTTAGAATTTTATATGAAAGTATATAAGGGATTAATTGATAAAAATATTAATTTCAGATATATCAATGACTTCTTTTTCATATTAAGACTACTAACTGATGATAAATTATTTGTTCAAATAAATAATAATAATGAAAAATCTAAATCTGATGAATCAATTCAAGTAAGTATTGTTGAACATAAAATTGCAATGCATGATTTAATTGAATCGATAATTAAAGATAGAATTGGTATGAGTAAAAAAATTACTAATTATGACATAAAAGATTTATTTAATGGGAATAATACAGGAAATAATACAGGAAACAATAAAAATAATAATTATTGCTTTTATGAAAGTATTTTGAATAGAATGTTAAATTATTTAATATTAAATAAATATTATATAGATAGAAATTTGCAGAATCTTAATTTGAATAATCAACATAATAATATACAAAATAATGTAGTTTATAATAATAATCAACAACAACAATTACAAACAAATTACACCACGGTAGATTCCCAAACTACAACAACATATCAACCACAACAAAACAATAATGTTCCTGTTGGTAATAATTATGCCGCCTTCCAACAAATGAGCAATATAAGAAATATTCAACAAAATAATGCCTCTAATCAATATCAGCAACAACAGCAACAAATATACAATGATAGATGGCTCGAAACCTTTCATATAAATGATTTTAAATTTTTCGTTTTATATCGAAAATTCTTCGATGATTTTTATGCCACATTACCAAACACATTTACTACCGTTAATAATATCAATATCAGTAATGTACAAGATAATAATGTTGGTAATAATAATAATAATAATATTAATATTAATAACATTGCTATTTTGAAAGAAAAATTGGAAAGTAAATTAAAAGCTTCAAAAGAAAATTTGGATTTAATACATAATTATACGTATTCGTTTTTTGAGAATTTTTTCTGTTTTACATTATTCTTTTTAAGGGAGTATAAGGCACAATATGAATATTATTATAAAAAAGGATTTAATGTATTTAATACTATAAATAAAGAAATAAAAGAGTATTTTTTGACAAGTCATAATTTTTATTATAATTTAAGAAGTTTTGATGATCTACAAAAAATAAAAACTGAACAATTAGATTGTATTATCAATGATAAAGATAAAGAAAAAAATAAAATTTTTACTCCTATTAATAATATGTTTATTATTTATCCTGATGTTATATTAAGTGGATTCCTCTTCTTTTTCCAATGTAAAGAAATAGTGGAAAAATATTATAGTTACTTATTAGAATTATTTTTATACACATATAGACATTTTCGTGATAAATTTTATGATCCTTTATTAGAAGATTTATTAGATAAAATAATGTTTAATGAATATCTTAAAGATAAATCAGAAGAAAAAATAGATTTTATGTTTAAATTATTAAATAGTGTTGAACTTTTATGTCCATATAAAATATTAAGAACAAGTGAAAATATTTTGGAAATATTTATGAAATATTTAAAAAAAAATTTAAATGAGCCGAATTTCAATAAAAAAGCTCCTAAAATTTTCCAATTTTTAAGAATATTTTTATATAATACAACTAAATTTGAGTTATCTAAAAGAAAAGAAATATTTGAAGTAATTAAAGCTTATATCGGGAATAAACTAATTGATTGTTTAAAATGGATATTTACATTAGATGATGATAGTGATTTTGAAATATTTAGTTATATATATTATGAATCAATTCCACTTAGTATAGATTTATTGTTGTCTTATTTCCAAGAAAAAGTACCATTAACAATGAATACAAATAATTATTCTAGATTTAAATATTTAAAAAAATTCGAAAGCGAAGATAAAGATAAAGATAAGGCAATGGAAATTGAAAATAATAATAAAGATTATACTGAATATGATAAAAATAATTATATAAAAAATATAGTAGAAAGTTGTAATGCTATTACTAAAGAAAAAAATATAGAGGAATTATTGGATCCTATTCGTACAATTATTTTATTAGACAATGCTTCTTATCACAAAATATTTTCAGTCTTTTTCCCTCAAATATGGAAAATGCTAAACATGAACGAACGAGAAACATTATCAATTTATATCAATGAATTCCTATTTAAATATTTAGCAAAATCAAAAGAAAAAAATAATCAAATTATAAATTTACTTTTTGATACTTTTAGTTCCTGTACCCCCGTGATATATATAAAACCGATAATAATGCAATCGTTAATACCGTATCAAAATTTTTGGAGCACAAATATACTATATTTAGAAAATTTATTAATATCTGGCATAGACGTACCGAGCACATATAATTCATTAATAAATATCTTTAATTCATTACAAGAAGATGGTCTATGTAATGGACTCCAATATTATTTTGCCAAAAATAATTTATCAAAAGAAGCCTTTAGTGAATTACAAGCAAATAATTATATAAAAGCAGAAAATATTTTTTATGAATGTTTTAACAAATTAAAAAATAATATTTTAGATAAAATCAACATTGAAAATTTAAATTTTGATGAAAATACTAGCATTATTTTATCCGATGAAGATTTTGAGACATTCAACGATTTATCCTCATGGGAAAACGGTTTAATTGAATGTTATGAAAATAATGATAAATGGAATAATATAATTGAATTAAGTAATATAAATAATAATAATGATTTGAAATTAAAGGGATTATGGTATTATGGAATTGATAAATGGAAGGAGTTGGATGCATTTGTGAAAACAATTTCGCAATATAATAAACATGAAAAAGGTGTTAAAGGTCCTTATATTGTGCAAATCAATGAAATATATTCTACCTTTGAAAAATTAATTGAAGAAAGTAATATTAATGCGGATAATAATAATAATAATAATAATAATTATCAAAATACATGTATGAATTGCATAAGAAATATTTATCAAGATTTTAGTGCATTACATCCGAAAAATTTAGAAAGTTTAGATTATTATTATTTTATTATATTCCAATTGGCCGTGGAATCGTGGGAAAGCACTAATACTTTAAATGAGACATTAAAAAAAAGATTCGAAAAAAAGAAATGTAATTTTAAAGATAATTTATTATTATGGAGAGAAAGATTACCACATTATTGTGAAGGAATTAAATCTTTAAAATGTATTTTAGAACCAAGAAATTATTTATTTAATACATTACGAACTTTAATGAATAATAGTGAAGATATAAATGATCCGAATAATACTGATAAAGTTTGGACTGATATGATTTTTATGAAATATTCGAGAAAATTAAATTTGACAGAAACTTTTTATGATAAATTAAAAATATTTGAAAAAGAGAATAAAAATAATTTAAAAATTTATCCATATGAAATTTATTGTAAAGATATTGAATATATTAAATTTATAAGAAATAATATATATAATTATGATTTAGGAATTAAAGTATGTGATGAATGTATAAAAAACTATTCTTCAATTAATGAAGAAAAAATTAAAGATTTTATTGGATATGTAATAAATAATTTCAAAGAACACCAAGCGTATTTCTACTATAAAAAAGGTGATATAATAAAAGCACATAAATTATTTACCGAAGCTTCAATTTATAAAAATAAAGAATCAACAGATTATCATTTATATTATGACTGGGCTGAAATGTGTGAAGAAATAGCATTATTAACAAATGGAGAAGAAGAATCATCTCAGTGGTTCGAAAATACCATCCATAATCTATTATATACTATTATATACAAATTAGATAAAGCAAAATATATAATACCGCGTATGATCACATTTATAAAAAAATTCCATAATGAATCATTAAAAAATAGATTCAACGAAGAAATCGAGAATATCCCTTCTTGGATTTGGATTTTCTGGTTACCGATTTTATTCGAGAATTTCAATTATTATTATAAAGAAGATAATAAAAATGATTTCTTTTATATTATTTTAAAAAGTGTGGCCAAACAATATAGACAAATTTTTTATTATCCATTTACTATATATGAAAAAATAATGAATGAAAAAATAGATAAAAGTGAAGATATTATTGAAAAATATAACGAAATAAAAAAAATTATAATTGCCGGGGATAAATATGATCATTGTATTGAAAAAATAAATATAATAATAGATGAATTAGCTAAAAAAGAAAAAAATAATCAAGAAAATTCATTAAATTCAATATTAAGTTTATGTGAAATGCTTACTTTTAAAAATCAAAAAATGTCAGAAGTTAAAATTTTCTTCGATAATATTGCTAAAATTTTACGAAATTTCCCTGATTTAATCCAATTTAGAAACAATATAGAAGAATTGATGAAAAATTCAGAAATAACGCGAGATAAACTTAGAGAATGCGTAATCAAAAATAAATATTATATACATAATTTAATAGTGACTGAAAATAAATTTCAGAAATTAAATTTATTGTGTGAAGAAAATATACATAATATTGATTTTAATAATATAGAACTACCTGGATATTTCAGTAATAAAATTATTGAACCAACTGAACAAAATATTATTTATATATCAAAGTTTGAAAGCGAATATTCTCATAAATTTATCACTGATGCTAGGTCTAAAGTTTTAATAAAATGTTCTAATGATAAGTTATTGAATTTTATTATAGTAAACCAAGACGCGGATAAAAATATTGATATGAGAATGTATATGATGCAAATATTATTTAATTTTATTTTTGCCAAAAATTTCCAAACATATAAAAGAAAAGTATGCTTTGTTACACCAATTAAATATCATATAAGTTCCAAAATAAAAATAGTCGAAGAAGATATTAATATAAAATATAATATGGATGAAATATATGAATATTGTCTACAAAAAAGAGGCTATTCGCCAAAAATTGCAAATCAAATATTTGAAGAAGAAGCAAAAAAATGGAAAGTTAATAATGACCTAATATATTACAGTTCAGAAAATAACGAAAAATTATTTTATAAAATGTGCAAAATAATTCCTCAAGATTCTCTTAAAAATTTCATACATAAATTTATATTAACAAGTGAAGATATATTACTTTTTAGAAAACAATTTACTATATCTTATTCCATTAATAATTTATTAAGTTTCATATTTTTAGATAACATTATTCTCAAAAATATATCATTTAATAAAGAAACCGGCTTTTGCTCATTTAATAGTGATTTAACATTATTCACCGATAATGAATATAAAGAAATTTTTGAACAAAAAGAAGGGACCCCTTTGCGTCTAACTAAAAATATAAGCTTTTTCTTATCCATAACTTCTATATATGGAATCATACCGGGTATTTTCTACTTCTCCTGTGAAGCTTTACTAAAAAAATCAAAAGTTCTTACAAGTATTTTAAAAATATGTCTAAATAATAATAATGATAACACAAAAATTGACAAAATTGTTAACAATTATATGAATAAATTTAAATTTGTATTGAATATGATTGATGAAAAAGAATATAATGATAATAAAAATTTACAAAGAGATAAAAACGATAATTATATTTCGAAGGATAGCAATAATAATATTAATAGTAGCATTCAAGAAAGTAAAGAAGAAAACAAAAATCAGGGAATGAAAATAATTCATGAATTGATTGAAAATTCAATGAATAATGATAATCTTAAAAAAAAGACAATTGATTATGAAGCATGGTTTTAATAGATTTTAAATAAAAAGATTATTATATTAATTTATATTATTATTATTTTAAAAAATATATTTTTAAT
>JAEEGL016439118.1_pt1 | contig 13052 bp, 10 predicted proteins | sample 9134231 | NCBI WGS metagenome assembly JAEEGL01 (sample SAMN16246548, study PRJNA631951) | gut metagenome | biome: gut microbiome; feature: rumen; material: fiber-attached | host: Bos | place: Iran: Karaj | collected 2018-10 | reverse complement strand
GTTGAAATCGTCGACCGCCGTGACCTTGTTGTCATAGACCTTCTTGATGTTCCTGAGTGACAGATTTGCCATACTGCTTTTGACTTTAACGGTCCCGAACTTCATCAACGAACCGTCTCGCGTTCCGTGCTTTTCCGGACACGCATTGCGGCAGGTCTCCACACTGCCGCACCCCAAGCCGGGGGGATGGGTTTCCTCCTTTATGTTCAGCCATTCCCCGCGCAAAAAGTGGAGTGCGCGGGTTCCGGCCGATTGACAAAGTGCTTGCTCTTTCGAACAATTCTATTATAATGACCTCCGATTCGCCTTGTCAAGAAAAACTTAATCGATTTCGAAAATGATTTTGCGCTTTATCGGGTGTTGTGCCCGGATAGCGTTTCAAACAGCCATAAGCCGGTTTCCGTATAATCCGACGGTTCAAAGTCCTTGTATTTCGGTACGGTGGACCGGACCATGGAACATGCTTCCGGCGCTTTGGAAAGCGCCCACATGCAGTAAGAGATGTGCTCGCGCTCCAGAAGATCGATCCATTGATCGGCGCTTTCGGTGTCTCTCGGAAATCCGCCGCTTGACGCTGTGATGCCGAACTCCGAAACAAAGATCGGAAGCCCTGCCTTGCTGACCGCTTCCGTCATATCTCTGTACTCCTGCCCGTGTGTCGCGGCGTAAAAGTGAAGCGTATACAGGATGTTGTCGAATGTCAGCGGATCGTCGGCGACGCTCGTAAGATCCTTCGACCAGTCCGGGTTGCCGACGATCACAACGGCATTCGGGTCCTTCTCGCGGATCACGGGGATGACCTTCTCCGCATAGCGCTTGACCGTTGCCCAGTCCACGCCGTTCGGCTCGTTGCAGATTTCATACAGAACATTGTCGTGATCGCGGTAAGTTTCCGCCATCTCCGCAAAGAACGCCTTTGCTTCATCGAGATACGTGTTCGGGTCGCCGTCGCTTAAGATATGCCAGTCGATCAACGCATACATGTCGTGCGCCTGCGCGTATGCAACGCCCTTTGCGACATCCTCCCGATAGCGCTCCCGGTCGCCCTTTGTGCAGTAGCCGATGACGCCCATGCCGTAGGTGTACACCGCAAGTCGGATCAGGTTGACGCCGTGATCCTCCGATAGCTCACGGAACAGATCGTCATTGAGGAACGACTCGACTGTGATCAGATCATGCGTGCTGACGCCGCGCAGCATGACGGGCTCCCCTTTCCGATCGCACAGTTTCCCGTTCGTCACCTGTAGCCTGCCGCAGGCGGAAGGTCTCGCCCTGCCGTCCTTGACTGCATTTGCATCGCGATTGCTGCATCCGAACATTGTCAGCAAAAGAACGGCGGCAAGCAGCATCGCAGCGATTCTTTTCATCGGCGTTTCCTCCTTACATCGTAATATTGCGCAATACCGTTTCCGTGAGCTTGTCGATCGGATCGGAACCGTTCAGGACCAGCAGCGTGCAGTTGAGCTTCTTCTGCCAAAGATCGTGCTGTTGTATGCTGCGCTGTTCCGGTCCGGCGGTATCGTACGCCGCCGCCCATTGCAAAAACGCAAGATGCTGTTCGTGCATATCGCCGCCGGGACCGATGCGCGATCCGAACCGTTCATACTCGCGCTTTTCGAGACGCGCCATCCGGACGTCGCTCGGCGTCAAAAGGCGTACGGCAAGCGTGAATTCAGGGATCAGCGGATCGCCCCACCCGACCATCGAGCCGGACAGCACGACATGTTCCGTCAAGTCGATATCCCTCCGTAAAAGCGCAAGACGCTCCTCGGGTGTCCGTTTTGTCGTAAAGGGCGGGTCGGTCGGCGCCCAAAGATAGGAATCGCTGTCCAGATGCGCAAAGCCGGTCTTTGCACAGATCGCTTTTGCAAGCGTTGTCGTGCCTGAACCGGATGCGCCGAAGATGTGAATCCGATCTTTCATCGCTCTATACCGAATGCACAAAGCTGACATACCGCGTGCCCTGATACGTCAGTTGCCCGCGATCGCCCTCCGCAAGCGCGTCATACGCCGTTTGTTCAATATCAAACGTCATCTGTGCATTGCCTGCGGTCTGAAACGTCACGTGAAAGGACGTGAAGCGCGTGTATCCGTGCGCGCCCGTCACGTCGCCCGCGACCGGATGCCGCTGTACGGTTGTATGCTTTTCGAGCACGGACGCATCGACCGTCGTGATATCTGCGCGGTCGTTTCTCTTTTTGCGCACGATGCTTGTTACGATGATCGCGACGATGCTGCCGGAGACAGCCAGGAACAGAATGACAAACAGCAGCACGATCAACAGAAAACTTGCTTTCATGCTTGTTCTCCTTTCCCGTCACGAAGCAAAAATTCGAAAAAGACCGGTATGCGCTTCTCCCATGCCGCCTCATTGTGCACCGCATCCGGCACGACGCGCGCAGCGACGTCCGCACCGGCAAGCGAAAGCCATTTTGCCGTGTCGAACATCTGTGCAAACGCTTCGCGGTGACCGTCGACCTCCGCGCTTCCGAGGTCCATGTAGATGCGTGTCGGATGCGCAAGCGGATGCGATTGAATCAGCTCCTTCATGCCTTTTTTGCTGACCCGGAGACTCGGCGACAGCGCCGCGCCCATTGCATAGACGTCGTTGTACGCGACTGCCGCGTAGAGCGTCATCAATCCGCCCATCGAGCTTCCTGCGATCATCGTGTGTTCGCGATCGGGCAGCGTTCGATAGGTGCGATCGATCTCGGGCTTCAGAACCTTTGTGAACCACTCCATCGTTTCTCTGCCCTGCGCTTCGAAGTGCCCGAAACGGCCTTTGATGTCCCAAGGCGTATACTCGTTGATGCGTCGGTTGCCTTCGGTGTTGCATTCAACCGCAACAAGGATCAGCGGCAGCTTTGTCTTTTCAAGATACTCCTTCATCCCCCAGCTCTTGCCGTAGGTTGCATGGCTGTCGTAAAAGACGTTATGCCCGTCGAACATGTACAGGACCGGATATCGCCGATCGGAGCGCTGATAGTCTCTCGGTACATAAACGTAGAGTCTTCTCGGTTTCTTTGTCTGCAGCGTCGGAATCTGAATTTTGGTTACGTGAATCATTTGTTTTCCCCCTGATACGAAAAGACCGCGTTATGACGGTCTTTTCGAAATGCTCTTATACACGGATGACAGTTTCAATCGAATCGGCGCATGCGTCGAGCTGATCCTTGCCCGCAACGACGCAAACGGCGTTGTCCTCTGCGATTTGTTCGATTGCATCGCAAAGCGCGAGCAGGTCCTGCCGCGTCGTGCCGATCAGCTGACGGTAGCGCGCTACGATCTGTTCCCGGGTGATACCGCGGAAATCATAGAGCGTCGCCGCCGCCATCTTTGCAGACGCGCTGCGAAGCGGATCGATCGCGGAGACGGAGCTCAGGATATAGCCGGTCAGGTCCGGATCGTCCTTGCAGAATGCGCGGATGAATTCCGCCGTGCGTTTCATGATGGTGAGAGAACGGTTCGGCTGCGGATCGCGGAAGGTATAGAACATCAGATCTCCGTGATCGCGCGCGACAAAGCCGCAGCCGTACGCGCCGCCCTGCACGCGGATCTCGCTCCAGAGATACATGAAGTTCAGAATATTGGCAAGCACCGGGAAGCTGCCGGAATACGCGCCGCCGTGACGGAACAGGTTGCTGCCCATCGCGGCGAAGCCGACCTGCGCGGGGATCGTCACGCCCTCACACGCAAGCGCAGGCACCGGATACGCGGCAAAGCGGCGTTCGGGCGCCTTTCCGCACAGCGGGATTACGTCGATCAGCGTATCGACCGCTTCTTCGGGCACCGCTTCCATGGTCGCGACGGTCAGCCGCTCGCATACAAACAGGCGCTTTGCGAGCGTGTGAAGCTTCGTCAGAAGTCCCTTCTGCGCGGCTTCGCCTGCGTCATTAACGCCGTTCATCCATTCGATAAAGGATACGCCGCCGATCTTCTCGTCTGCAACGCCGCTCGCGGTCAGATGCGACGCGACGCGCATCATGCCGTAGCGATGTCCCTCCGCGGGCAGCGCGAGCTTTGCGCCGACCGCCATCTGCTTTAGGATCTCCTTGAGCAGCGCTTCGTCGTCCCAGCGCGTTTCGGTCAGGATTTCGCCGAGCAGCTTGACCGCTTCAACCGCCTGTTCCTTGAGGCAGGCGATCGATGCGTTCAGCAAAACGCGGCAGGTATCCGGCGAATCGCCGGGCAGCACGGCGGGCGAAAAGTCGAGCCGTCCGATCGTATTCTTGATCGCAAGCGGCAGTTCGCTCCGCGTGCGTTTTTCGGTCGCAAGCGAGCCGAGCAGCGCCGTCATGACCGGAAGCAGCGGCAGCTCGTCAAGTTCGAGATCGTCCGCCGCAAAGTATGCGCGCACGAACGCGGTATTGCCGCCGACGGTGTTGTTCATCACGGGAACGCCGCCGCGCATCGTCTTTTCCATCACGAGGCGGTCCGGTTCGTCGTTGAGATCGGAAAGCTTCAGCATCGGGATCGTTCTGAGCGCTTCCTCGCTGTCGGGCGTCTGCTGCCAGATGCGCAGCGTTTCCGCCTCCTTCGCAAGCCGTTCACGGTCCGCATCGGTCCATTTCGCGCTTTCCTGCCGAACGCGCGCCGCTTCCTTCTCTCGCTTTTCGTCGCCGAGCGTCTTGGACGGCACCAGCACGATCGTGACGGTGTGCGTGTTGTTCAGAAATACGTCCCTGATAAACTGCTCATAATAATCGGTGTCGAGTTTTTCTTCGAGCGTTTTGAGCGGTGCATCCACCGTCAGCGCTTCTGCGGGATCGCCGCCGTACAGCCAGGTGTCGTACATGGAAAGCGCTTCGTTCAGTCCGCGCGGGCCCCAGCCGCTCTCGTAATCACGCATACGGAACGCAAAGGCATGCAGGCACGCCGAAAGGCGCTCCCTGTCTAGTCCTTTCTTGACGATCGCTTCGAGCGTTTCGCGCACCGTCGCTTCGAGTTCTTCGCGCTTCGATGCGTCGGTGTTCATTGCCTGCCAACCGACCAGAGACTGCTGCATACTGTCGTCAAGTTCGATCGAGAAATCCTGCGCAAGACCCTTGTCGATGACTGCGCGCTTCAAGGGCGCGTCGTTGTCGCCGGTCAGATAATCGGCAAGCACGGAAGCCGCAAAATTGCGCTCCTTGGTTTCGAAGCTGCCGAGCACCGTTCCCGAAGTGATGATCGCACGGTTTTCCTCGGGTTCGTCCGCGCCGATCTCGAAGGGCACTTCCTTTATGACGCGATCAACCGGCTGTTGCATCGGGATCGTGAAGTTCGCTTCCTGCCGGTCATACGCGCAGAGGAACGAATCGATCTTTTCGAGCACGCTGTCCGCGTCGATACTGCCGACAAGCGAGATGCGCGCGTTGGACGGATGATAGTACTTTTTGTGGCTTGCGATAAACTGCTCGTAAGTGAGGTCCGGGATGCAGGCAGGATCGCCGCCGGACACATGACGGTAGCAGTTGTCCGGGAACAGCGCGCGCTGCAGCTCCTTGTACATGAGCGTCTCCGGCGAAGCAAACGCGCCCTTCATCTCGTTGAACACAACGCCCTGATAGCAGACGTCCTCTCTCTCGCCCTCATAGCGCCAGCCCTCCTGACGGAAGATCTCCGGCTTGTGATAGATCGACGGATGCAGTACGGCGTCGAGATAGACGTCGATGAGATTCAGAAAGTCCTGATTGTTGCGGCTCGAGACCGGATAAACCGTCTTGTCCGGATAGGTCAGCGCGTTGAGGAACGTCCGCACCGAGCTTTTCAAAAGCTCGACAAACGGTTCCTTGACCGGATACTTGTCCGATCCGCACAGCACCGAATGCTCGATGATATGGAATACGCCGGTTGAATCCTCGGGCAGCGTCTTGAACGCGATCGCAAAGGTCTTGTTTTCATCCGGACGGTCAAACCACGCAAGCTGTGCGCCGGTCTTTTCGTGTTCCATCTCAATGAGCTCACAGCCGAATTCCGCAAGCGTACGTACGCGCGTAACCCGAAAGCCGTGATACCGTTCATTTATCTGCATGATACTTCCTTTCCCGATCCGATCGGATCGCACGCCGAAACCGGCGTCATTTTATTTATTATACTGTATCGAGGATATGTCTGTAAAGGACGCGGCGTGAAAAAAACGTAAACATCCGTACGGGAATTCGGAGAAACCGGTGGATTTTCAAAAAATCCGTGATATAATACCGGAAAGCGCAAAGGAGGAAAATGCATGACGCCTACGGTATGGACCTATCTGATCGTATGTCCGTTGGTACTGCTTGCCGGATTCGTGGATTCGGTTGCGGGCGGCGGCGGTGTGATTTCTCTGCCCGCATATCTTCTTGCAGGGATTCCGGTCAAGCTCGCGGCAGGCACGAACAAGCTTGCGAACGGCTGCGGCACGGCGCTTGCCGTCGCAAAGTATGCAAAAAGCGGCAACATCGAATGGCTCTGCGCGCTTCCCGCAGGCGCCGGCGCGCTGCTCGGCGCTGCAATCGGCTCACGGATCGCGCTGCTTTTATCTGACCGTGCGCTGCAGATCGTGATTCTTGCGGCGCTTCCGATCGCCGCGTGCATTCTGTTCTTTGCGCGTAAACGCACCGACGAGGATACTAAGCAACTCCCGAGAACCAAAATCCTATCGTTTGGCGGATTGATCGGTTTTTTCATCGGCATCTATGACGGGCTCGTCGGTCCCGGCACCGGTACGTTTCTCACGATCGCGTTTTCGATGATCCTCGGTTTCGGACTGTTGAAGTCGTCCGGCTGCGCGCGTGTCGCCAACCTTGCCTCCAATATCGCCTCGCTGATCGTGTATCTGATCAACGGCAGCGTGTTGTTCTCCGTCGGCGTTCCTGCCATCTGCTGTTCCATGATCGGCAACTACCTCGGCGCGCGGTACGCGATCAAAGGCGGCAGCAAAAAGATTCGCCTCGTCATGTTCTTCGTGCTCGGGCTTTTGTTCTTGAAGACTGTTCTGCAGATTACCGGCGTAATCGATTTTTGAACAATTCGGATCGATTGCAATTCAGGGCTTTTCAAAGGATCAAATATCTGCTATACTGAACAAAACGGCGGTGTTCACCGAACCCGCACAGAGGTCATGTTTCGGAACAATGACCTTTTTCTCGTTTCTTTTTCATCGGTTTTGCACTTAAAGTGTTCCATCTATGATAATATTACCGATGAATTGGAACAGAACGAAAAGACTTTGGAGGCAGTATGGAACTCAGCAGAAAACAGTTTGATGTGCTTGAAGCGCTTGCAACGCACGACGGCGCTCTGACGCAGCGCGCGCTTCTGAAATATACCGGCTTCGGTCTCGGCACCGTGAATCGCGTGATGAAGGAATTGATCGAAGCGGGACTGGTGCAGAATGCGGCGATCACGGAATCGGGGATCACGGCGCTTGAGCCGTACCGCGCAAAGCGGGCGATCTTTCTTGCCGCGGGCTTCGGTTCGCGCCTTGTACCGATCACCTTCAATACGCCGAAGCCGCTGATCCGCGTGCACGGCGTACGCATCATCGACCGGCTGATCGATGCGTGTCTTGCCGCCGGCATTGAGGAGATCATCGTCGTGCGCGGTTATCTCGGCGAGCTGTTCGATCAGTTGCTGTACAAGTACCCGATGATTCGTTTGTTGGAAAATCCCGTCTACAATGAGACGAACAACATCAGCTCCGCGCTCGCAGCGCGTCATCTTCTGTCAAATGCATATGTGTTTGAATCGGATCTCTTGATCTCCAACCCGTCTGTGATCCGAAAGTATCACTACGCTTCGGATTTTCTGGCGTTCAAGCAGGAACGTTCGGACGACTGGTGCTTCCGCGTCAAGGACGGCGTGATCGTTGAGGAAACGGTCGGCGGACAGGGCGACGACGTGTGGCAGATGGTCGGCATCTCCTACTGGAACGGTCCGGACGGGCAAAAGCTCGCGCAGGATATCGACGAGGTCTATCGCTCCCCCGGCGGCAGAGAACGCTTTTGGGAGGAGGTGCCGCTTGTCTACCGGAAGGCGCATTATCAGGTCGAAGTGCGTGCATGTCTTGATACGGACGTTGTCGAGATCGACACGTTCAAGGAATTGAAATCGATCGATAAAACGTACGACGTATGAGGTCCGATATGAAAACTGATTCGAACAACCAGTCAGCGCAAGGCACGTTGAAACGAAAGCTGAACCCGATGCACGTCTGGGCGATCGTCTTCGGCTGCGTGATCGGCTGGGGCAGCTTCATCAACCCCGGCAAGAAGTTTTTGAGCAATTCCGGCGCTGCAGGCACCGCGATCGCAATTGTGCTCGGTGCGCTCGTCATGATCATCATCGCGTTCAGCTACGCATATATGGTCCCGAAATACCCGAAAGCGGGCGGCGAGTTCACGTTTACCAAAGGTCTGTTCGGCAAGAATCTTGCGTTTATCTGCGGATGGTTTCTCGTCGTCGCGTATCTCACCAACGTCCCGATGAACAGCACGGCAATCGGATTGATCGTCGACGGGCTCGACGGTTCCGCCGATATTCTGAAATTCGGGTTTCACTATACGGTCGCGGGATTCGATATCTATCTCGGCGAAATGCTGCTTGCCGCCGCGATCCTTCTGCTGTTCGGGTGGCTGAACATTCTCGGCGTGCAGAAGGCGGCGTTTGTGCAGACCGTGCTATCCGTGCTCCTGATCGTATGCGTGTTCACGCTGTTTGTCGCGGCGCTTCTGAGCAGCAAGGCAAAGGGCGTCAACCTGCAGCCGGTCTGGGGCTTTGACAAGGCAGCGGCGCTCGCGGACGGTGCGGACATGTCCGATATCGACGCATACGCACATAAGGGCGTATCGGGCGTACTGTCTGCGATCCTTGCCACGTTTGCGATCGCGCCGTGGGCGTACGTCGGCTTCGACGCCGTTCCGCAGGCAGCCGAGGAATTCAATTTCAGTTTCAAAAAAGTCTCGTTTATCATGGTCATTGCAATCTTGTTCGGCTGCTTCGTCTATGTGAGCAACAACACCGTTGCGGCTGCGGCGCTCGCAAACTGGCCGGAGCGCGTGATGGCCGGCGAATGGGTCGTACTCGTCGCGGCGGAGGAGCTCCTCGGCTTGTTCGGCAAGGTTCTGGTCGGCGTCGGCGTCAGCTGCGCCGTTCTCTCCGGCATCATGGGGTTCTACCTCGCCTCCTCGCGTCTGATGTATTCCATGAGCCGCGACGGATATCTGCCCGCATGGTTCGGCAGAGTAGACAGCCGCTACGGCACGCCGAAGAATGCCGTGCTGTTCTGTATGCTGATAAGCCTCTCCGGTCCGGTCCTCGGGCGCGAGGCGCTCGGCTGGTTTGTGGACATGAGCGCGATCGGCGCGAGCATCGGCTACTTCTTCACATCCGCCGCAACGCTCGCCGCGATCAAACGCGACCGCGACGGCTCGCGTTTTCTGAAAGCGATGGCGATCACCGGCGTCATCTTTTCGATTCTGTTCATGATCCTGCAGCTTGTGCCGATCCCGGGGCTTACTGGCGTACACTTCGGCAAGGAGAGTTATATCATGCTCGCCGTATGGATCGCGCTCGGTCTGGTCTTTTACGCCAAGCAGCGCAGATTCTTTCTCGATCGCGAATAAGCGCGCAAGCCGGTCCTTGCGTTACCCGCATACACGGCGCGTCGTCCGGCAAAAAAAGCGGCCGGTTTTCCGGGTCGCTTTTGCATTTTGTGCAAAAATGTAATTTTCATGTAAACAAACTTTGCATCTTCTTTTGTCCCTGCGATAGATTTGTTATACTTCAAACGAAAGCGGGGTGTTTCCTTTGCGTCGCAAAAAGGTTTGGATGATCGTTATATCTGCTGTGCTCGGCACGCTTTTACTGATCTGCGGGCTGCTTGCACTCATGCGTGCTGCGCTTCCGACGCTCTATTACCGGATCTACCCCTTTGACCGTATCACCGGCACGGTGAGCGTCACTGTCGACGGAAGCCCATATCAGCTGCGCGCCGACGAATTCTCCATAGACCGGGACACTTTTCACGGCACGCCGCGTATTTCGGTTCTCGGCACGACGGCGCATGTCCGCATTCGCGGCGGCGAAAAGGAACCATACGGCTTTTTACTCAAGATCGACGGTGTCGAGCACCCTATGCGCATCGGTACCTTTCATTTTAACTGGTGGAACGTCACGAAATTCGATCTCAGCATAGCTGTCGATACGGCCGCAAAGACCGTCACGATGCAGAGCAACACACAGCAGATCGCCAACGACGGCTCCACGCTGCATTCCACGCAAACGAAGACCTTCTCCCTCTCCGATCCGGAGATTTCGTTCGGGTTTGGCGAATGCTGAATCTTTTGACCGTTCACTTTGATGATTCTATCCATGCAAGTTGCGCTTGCCAGTGTCAAGCAAGCAATGCTTGCATGTTTATTTACATCCTTTCTGCGTGCATGAAAAAATCAAAAACGAATTGTTGAACAGATTGCTCTGAACAGTTATCGATACAATTTCTATCGTGCGCATTTTAGGCTGCGCATCGAAAAAGCCGCGCTCTATCTTCCTTCTTTATCATTCCGTATGCACAGATCACTTGCATCGTAAACGACGACGGCTTCATCTTTGTTTATTACAACAACAAACGAGCGCTCTGCGTCCTTCGCAAATCCGATCTGCAGCCGAATTCGGTTTTGTTCCGAATCATGCCGCATGTTCCAAAGAAAAAGACATATCGGAATGCTTCCGGCGTATGGCGCGCCGGTACCGTGTTTCTTTCGTTATATAAAGCAGACCATTCGCTGACCGGATGATCGATTTCTGAGATCAAAAAGCGGCCCGGTTTTCCGGGTCGCTTTTGCATTTGGGTTTTACAGCTTGAAGATCACGGCGACCAGCATAAACAGCCAGTGTGCCGCAATGCCTGCGCAAAGGCCGCCGATCGTGTGGCACAGGATCGCCTTGCCGGTGAAGCGGTTGCACTTCAGCGCGTCCATCATGGAAACATGCGTGGACAGATAGCCGCTCCAGCACATGCAGATCGCGGTGAACACGGAGATGTCGTTGAGGATCGCTCTCGATGCGACGCCGCTTGCCGCGCTGTCCGTAACGATCGCTTCGATCATCGGGAGTGCAGCGCCCGCGCTGCCGAGCGCCGTGACCGGAACGCCGAGCGCTTCGCTGTTTGCAAAGCCGAACAGAGGCTTTAAGAGGAAGTTGATTTTATTCGCAAGCCACGGGATCGCGGCGATACCCTCGTATGCGCCGCCGGTATAGCCGCCGTCCGGCATTCCCTTGGTCAGCATCATCACGACGGAGCAGATGATCAGTACGCCCGGAATGATCGCAAGTCCAAGCTCGACGCCCTTCTTGCCGCCTTCCATCAGGGCGTTCAGTACATGGAGAAGCCCCTTCGGCGTCTTTTCCGTGCGGATCTCCTCTTGCTCCGGCTCCACGACCGCAGGACGGTCCTTGCCGAAGAAGCGTTTCATGAAGAACAGCATCAATCGCGTGGAAACGATCGCGCCGACCACTGTGCCGAGATTGCCGCACAGCGCAGCCCAGATCACGCCGCTGCCGAGCGTTCCGCCGCCCGCCATCTTCGTGTTTGAGAACGCGAGCATGAAGCTCGTGACGATCAGGCCCATACCGAACGACGTGCCGAGATTGGTCAGCGCCGGTACCTGATACGCCTTGAAGAAGCGGCGGAATTTCGAGTCGTTCGCAAGCGTCAGGATCGCGGGGTTGTCGCTCAGATACGTGGTGACGATGCCGATTGCCGACGCGCCCGGCATACCGAACAGCGGGCGCATCAGCGGCGAAAGCACGCGGTTGATGAGATTGACAACGCCGAATGTCGACATCAGCTCGGACAACGCGCCGGCGATAACGGCGAGCGCCATGATGTAGAACACCGTGTTGATCAGAAGATCGAACGCCGTTTTCATCAGCGTATTGATCGCGTTGCTCAATCCCATCGGGATCGCGAAGATCGCGAAAAACGCGATAATCGAAAGCAGGCAAACGACCGCGACGATGGTTTTTCTCCGTCGTACGCGCGCCGGTCCGAACGACTTCATTTTGCCTTTGATTTGCTTCTCCATGCGTATATGCCCCTCTGCCCCGGGGCTCGGCTTGCAGATTACATGTTGTAGTAACGGTCAAATTCCGCAGGATGCGGGATCTTCGCGATTTCGAGGCATTCGTTGCGCTTCCGCTTGATGAAGTTCTTGAGAAGCGATTCGGGGAATACGCCGCCGGCGGTCAGATAGTCGTGATCCGCCTCGAGCGCGTCGAGTGCCTGTTCAAGCGAAGTCGGGAGTTGATGCAGCTTTGCCTTCTCCTCCGGGGGAAGCTCGAAGAGGTTCATGTCGTAGGGACCCCATCCGTTCGCATGCGGGTCAATCTGATTCTTGATGCCGTCGAGACCCGCCATTAAAATCGCCGCATAGCAGAAGTACGGGTTGCAGGTGCCGTCCGGATTGCGGAGCTCGAAGCGGCGAAGCTTCGGAGACTTGGCATAAGCCGGAATGCGGATGACCGCGCTGCGGTTCGACGTCGCATAGCCGACGGTGACCGGCGCTTCAAAGCCCGGAACGAGGCGCTTGAAGGAGTTTGTCGACGGATTGGTGATCGCGCAGAGCGACGCAATGTGCTTCAGAAGTCCGCCCATGAACCAATGCGCTTCCTTGGAAAGGTGCGAATAGCCGTTGTCGTCGGAGAAGACCGGCTGACCGTCCTTGAACAGGAGCATATGGACGTGCATTCCGCTGCCCGCCTCGCCGTAGACCGGCTTCGGCATCAGCGTTGCGGAAAGACCGAACTTCTCGGCGGTGTTGCGGATGATGTACTTGATCATCATGCTGCCGTCCGCCATCTTCGTCATTTCACCGAGCAGCGGTTCGATCTCAAACTGACCCGCGCCGCCGACTTCGGGATGATGATACTTCACGGGGATGCCCGCCTTTTCGATCTCCATGCACAGTTCGCTGCCGCATTCATACGTTCTGTCGAGCGGCTTTGCCACATGATAGTGCTTCTGGAACGGAACGACGCATCCGCGTCCTTCGGTCTCGCTGTTCCAGTATGCCTGATCCGCATCGAGGAAC
>JAEEGL016353510.1_pt1 | contig 13052 bp, 17 predicted proteins | sample 9134231 | NCBI WGS metagenome assembly JAEEGL01 (sample SAMN16246548, study PRJNA631951) | gut metagenome | biome: gut microbiome; feature: rumen; material: fiber-attached | host: Bos | place: Iran: Karaj | collected 2018-10 | reverse complement strand
AGAATATTTTATGGTAAAAACAAACCAGTTTTAAAAGCTTATGAAGCTGGAAACGATATTATTTGTATTAAATATCACCCAAATTATATAGAAAAAATACTTAATAAGTTGTTAAAAGATTCCAAGCTTAATAAAGATGAAATAGAAGAATCTTGTGAAAGAATTATTAAATATAAAAAAGAATATAAATTAAGTGATAAATCTATCAATAGTACAATCGATATTGATAAAGTAAATGAAGTAATAAATGAAATAAATAATATGGACGAGAAATAACTCGTCTTTTTTTATTTATATAGAATATACTTTATTGGTGATATATTTGAATATTGAAAAAGGTTCTTATGTTTCTAGGAATAGTTATCATAATGATATAGTTTTTAAGGTTATAAGCAAAAAAGGAAACGTGTGTTACCTAAAAGGAGAAGAAGTTCGGTTATACGCTGATAGTCCTATAGAAGACTTAAAAATTGAGGAGCCGAAGACTGTAGATAACACGAGCATTGCTAAAGAAATCAGATGTTCAATGAAGTGCGATAGAGACGAATATTTTTATCTTCCTGGAAAAGTTTTGCATATAGATGGTGATCAAGATTTTTTAAATAGGTGTTTAGACTTTTATAAGGAAGCAGGTGTATATGCAATTGGAAAAAAGATATCAGAAAAAAATGTTTATGAGCAGATACGTTTGCTTCTAGAAGAATTTAGGCCAGATATTGTAATCATCACTGGGCATGATGCCTATTATAGTAAAAAAGGGAAAAGAGAAGACTTAAATAATTACAAAAATACTAAATACTACATTAAAGCAGTTAAGGAAGCACGAGCGTACGAAAAGTCTCACGAAAAATTGATTATTATTGCTGGAGCATGTCAAAGCAATTATGAGGAATTAATAAAAGCCGGAGCTAACTTTGCATCTAGTCCTAAAAGGGTAAATATCCACGCACTAGATCCAGCAATAATAGCTACTACTATTGCTCTTACTAAACGAAGTGAACAAATTGATTTAATCTCTTTGTTAGAAAAAACAAAATATGGAAAAGATGGAATAGGGGGTATAATGGGTAACGGCGTAATGTATGTAGGTTATCCAAGATAAGGTGAATGTAGATATAATAAAAGAACAAATAAAAAGTAATCTAGGTAAAAAGGTTATAGTAAAAATATATGGAATGAGAAACAAGACAGAAACTATAGAAGGACTTATAACAAAGGTATATCCAAATCTTTTTATGGTAGAAAATTCTCATGAATCAAAAAGCATAACGTATTCAGACGTAATAACCAAAGAAGCAGTTGTCAAATATTTATAAAAAGGATTGATAAACATTTAAATTTGCTATAAAATAAATATAGAAGGAGTGACATAATGAACATTACATCTGTAAAGGTACGCAAATTTGAAAGAGAAGGTTCTATCGTTAAAGGCTTTGCTACAATCGTAATTGACGATGCTATTGCAATCCATGATATTAGAATCCTAGAAGGGGAAAATGGCTTGCATATAGGTATGCCACGTCGTAAATTGGCTACTGGAGAGTTCAAAGATGTAGCTCATCCAATTAGTCAAGAAGTTCGTACTAAATTAGAAACTGCTATCATTGATGAATATAATAATACTGAAGATGTACCTGCACCTGAAACTGAAGAATAAAAACTCTACGGAGTTTTTTATTTTGGTCTAAAATATCTTTTCTATCATATTATTTTGTAGGAGGATAATATGGATAGAAATACAGCAAATATCATAACTGGTAATCATGAAGTAAAAATGATAGATCGAAATCAAATATATTTAACGGGTATTAACAAAATTGATAGTTTTGATAGTGAAGAGTTTCTAATGGAAAGTAACATGGGAAACATATTATTAAAAGGCGAAGATTTAGAAATAGTAAGACTAGATACTCATGATGGCAATGTAAGAATTAAAGGCATAGTAAATAGTATTGCATATATAAATGATAATAAAAAACGAAAAGAAGAAAGCTTTATATCTAAATTATTTAAATAATGAATATATCAAAACAGATAATATCTCTTCTTTTTTCTAGCTTAATGGGCATAGTATTATTTTTGATTAGTTATATAAATTATTGTATTGTTAAAAACAAGAAATTAGTATACAAATACATTCTAACTGTTATATGCATTATTGATTTTTCTTTAGCATATTTAATAGGACTATTTTATATAAATGATGGAGTGATTCATATTTATTTTATTATGGTGGTTGCAATATTTTTTTTCTGCTCTGTAAAGCTAATGCCAAGGATACTAAAAACCGACAACTTTTTTAAGGGGAAATGATATAATATTGATAATAGGAGAGGTATCATATGAGAGCAAGAGTATCAAAAAAATCGAAGCGCCGTATAGTTTTAATTTGTTTTCTTATGGCTATTTGCGTAAGCGTAATAGCTGGCTCAGTATTAAAAGATCTGCTTGCTGTCATGGATAACAAGAAGAAAACAGTTGCATTACAAGCTAAATACAACGAATTATTAAAAGAAGAAAAGGAATTAAAATCGGAAGTAACTAAATTAAAAGACCCTGAATATGTAGCTAGGTATGCTCGAGAAACATACTTTTACTCTTTGCCGGGAGAGGTTATTATTAAAATGAAATAGTCGAAAGACTATTTTTCTTGTTTTATTTATAAATTGTTTTATAATATCAAGAGGTGGTTGAAGTGGAAAAAATTTATGAAAGCAAGGCGTTAAACATACTTAAACAAAACACTGTAATACTTGGTGCAACAATAGATTTAAAAAAGACTATTAAAGACAGTCTTTACAAAAAATGTGCAGTTATAGATGATTCATTTTCATATTCTACTAAAACTGTTGGCGAAACTATTACCAACTACAATTTTACAATATCTAATTTAAGTGGAATTGAAAAAAAAGAGATTAGCGAGTTAACGTTTGATGAATATTATTATTTGGCTATACTTATTAAAATTAGTCTAAAACCTGATGTACTAATAATAGATAACTTATTTGGTTTTTTAAACAATGCTCAAAAAAATAATATTATTAATATTGCCAAAAAAGCTAAAATCGAATTAATTATATTTGATAATGAACTATATTATTCCTATGAAGGATTTGACGTAATTGTAATACACGAGAATAAAACAGCTATACAAGGTGATTTTAAAGATGTAGTTCTTCAAGAAAAAATTCTAAAAAGGCTAGGATATGAATTGCCGTTTTATGTCGATTTATCCACTCAATTAAAACTATTTAAACTTGTAAATAAAGTTTGTTATAGTAGAGAAGAATTGGAGGGATTACTATGGAAATAGGATATTACTTAAATAATATTGAATATGGTGAAGCTGCTCTAATTCTTGGTTCTAGATATAACCAAAAGATAAAAATTAAAGGAGATAATATTAAGGAGTTTCTTCTTCAAGTGGCAACTATTAATAAAGTTAATAAAGTTATTAAAATGTTAGCTATAGATGAAGATACACTAGATAAACATCCTAGAGACATATCCAATTTGGAAAGCACTTTGATTGTTTTAGCTTACCAATTATTAAAAGGCAAAGAATTAGTGGTTAATTACCTTGATGTCTTATTAAATTATAAGGAAGAAATCTATTTAAAAAGAGTACTTGCAAAGTTAGCACATAACTATGATGTTAAAATAGCAGTTTTTACTAACAATATTAAGTTTTGTTTTGAATTAATTGATAAAATACTTATTGTTAAAGATAAAGAAATAGTATCTTATTTAGGCAATGATTTTTATAATCTAGAAATATATAAATACATTGATATGCCTGACATAATTGATTTTATAATTAGAACTAATAATAGAGGAATTAAACTAGATAAATATCTAGATTTAGATGAACTAATAAAAGGAATATATCGTATATGTTAAGATATTTACTTAGAATAACTTATGATGGCAGTAAGTATTATGGATTTCAAAGATTAAAGAAGAATCCTTCTGTTCAAAAAGAATTAGAAGAAGCTTTAAGCAAGGTATTTAAAGAAAATATTGAAATAAAGGGTTCTGGTAGAACAGATAAAGGCGTTCATGCTATAGATCAATGTGTGTCTTTTGATGCCCCTTTTGAGATAGATTCTGTTTCACTTATAAAAGCAGTTAATAGAAGGCTTAGTAATAACGTTTATGTAAAAGCTGCAAAAAGAGTATCTTCTGATTTTCATGCTCGTTTCTCAGTAAAAAAGAAAGTGTATGAATACAAAATTAATGTTGGGGAATATAGCCCTTTATTAAATGATTATTATTATCAACCAAGAGAAAAAATAAACCTTAAGAGATTAAGAAAGGCAGCGAGGCTTTTTATAGGTACACATGATTACAAAAACTTTGTAAGTGGAGAACACGAAAATACAATTTCTAACATATATAAGATTACTATAAACAAAAAGAATAATATTATAATTATTAAAATAATTGGTACTAAATTCTACAAGTATATGGTAAGAAATATAGTTGGAGCACTTCTTGACTATAATAAGGAAAAAGTAGATTTAGATTCCATAAAAAGTATGCTTGATAATCCGCAAAACAAAGTGCAGTTAACAACTATTTGTCCAAATGGACTATATTTGACTAAAATTATTTACTAATTTTAGTTTTTTTATGTTATTATATTAATAGTAAAGGGTGTTAGCGATGCTAGGGAACATAATTGATATTGATGGTAATACAGTAACTATTAATTTATCTGTTAATATAAATGCCGTGCAAGGATTAATTAACTTGTATGTTTTATTAAATGATAAAAACCGTAATTATGTTGGTGAAATAATTTCGGTTAATAGCAGGCAAGCAAAGATTAATTTAGTTGGTGAGTTTATTGGTAATAGATTCGTTTCTGGTGTTTCAAACAAGCCATCTTTCTCTGCTAAAATAAACTTAATATCCGCTGCTTATATAAAAAAGATAATAGGATTAGAAGATCCTAGTTCAGTATCTGAATTAGAACTTGGTAATAGTGTTTATTATTCTGATATAACTGTTGGAGCAAGAATTAACTCTTTGTTTAGCGCTCATATGGCTATATTAGGTAGTAGTGGTAGTGGTAAATCTTGTGGATTTGCTAATACAATTCAAAGCTTGTTTAGAAAAGCTACTTTTCCTAAAAATGCAAGTTTTGTTGTAATTGATTCATTTGGTGAATATGAAACTACATTTAGAGGGTTAGCAGAAGAAAATCCTAATTTTGTTTTTAAAAACTTAACTACTAATAGAAGTCAAAGTCAAAACTTACTTCAAATTCCTTTGTGGTTACTAAGCATTGATGACATAGCACTTTTATTAAATGTTAAAGGTGTTACACAAATGCCAATCTTAGAAAAAGCGTTAAAATATGTAGATATTTTTTCTAGAGAAGAAGAAAGTATTTTAGAATATAAAACTAGTATAATAGCTAAAGCTTTATTAGAAATCTTAACAAGTGGTAGACCATCTGCCCAAATAAGAGACCAATTTATCTCAGTTCTTACAAGATATAATACATCTATCCTAAATCTAGAAACTCCAGTTGTTCAACCGGGATATACTAGACCAATTAAACAGTGTTTATTAATAGATGAATCAGGTAAAATAAGAGCAATGGAATTGGTAATCGAGTTTATGAATACATTCATAAAAGAAGACCTAGTATTAAAACTTCCTGACAAGACATTTAAGTATAATTTAGATGATTTAGCTTATGCTTTAGAGTTTGCTCTAATTGATGAAGGTATTTTACGTAATGAAGTATTATATAATGATGTTTACTACATAAAAACTAATTTAGATACTTTACGTAATAGTAGTGACAGAGTTTATTTTGATTATCCAGAGTATATTTCTGAATTAGATTTTATGAAATCCATTTTATACGATGGTAATAGAAAATGTCAGATACTAAATATCAACATCAACTATATAGACGATCGTATGGCTAAAAATATATCTAAAATTTATGCTAAGATGTTATACGAATTTTGTAAGGGCCTAGAAAAAAGAGCAACTGTTCCAGTTCACATTGTTTTAGAAGAAGCACACAGATATGTTCAAAATGATAACGACATTAACGTAATTGGATATAATATATTTGATCGAATCGCCAAAGAAGGTCGTAAATATGGTATACTTCTAACACTTATTACTCAAAGGCCATCAGAATTATCCGAGACATCATTGTCACAATGTTCTAATTTCTTCTTATTTAAAATGACTCATCCCGATGACGTTAACTTTATTAGACACGTAGTTCCTGACATTAGCGATGAAACTATCCAAAGGATGAAGACGCTAACACCAGGTAATTGTATATTGTTTGGACCAGCATTTAAATTACCAATTATGGTAAAGATGAAAATGCCAAATCCAGCCCCAATGAGTTCTAGCTGTGATGTTGAAAGATTGTGGTTTTAAACTGAAATTATGTAAAATTTCAGTTTTTTTTATAAAATAGCCTTTTTTGTTTGACTTTTTCTAGGTAATTTCATATAATTTTAACTGGTACATTTTATTTGTCTAATGTTTTAGGCCCTGGGAAAGCCGAAGAACAAAGGACGATGAAAGGAATTAAAAAAATGAAATCATTTATGCAAAAAAAAGAAACAGTTGAACGTAAGTGGTATGTTGTTGATGCTGAAGGTCAAACTCTTGGTAGATTAGCTACTAAAGTTGCTACAGTGCTACGTGGTAAACATAAACCAACTTACACACCACATGTTGATTGTGGAGATTATGTAATCGTAATCAATGCTAACAAAGTTAAATTAACTGGTAACAAATTAGCAGACAAGATGTATTATAATCATAGTGGATTTCCAGGAGGACTTAGAGAAAGAAATGCTGCTACTATGATTGAAAAGTATCCAGAAGAAATGGTAGAAAGAGCTATTAAAGGAATGCTTCCTCATAATGCTTTAGGAGCTAAGATGTATAAAAAATTATTTGTTTATGCAGATGCTGATCATAAGCATGAAGCTCAAAAACCAGAAGTTCTTGAGGTTAAATAGGAGGGTATTATGAGTAATAAACAAGTATGGACTGCAACAGGTCGTAGAAAACGTTCAGTAGCTAGAGTAAAAATGGTTGGTGGAACTGGTAAAATTACTGTTAATGGTGTAGATGTTAATGAATATATGCCTTATGCAACATTAGTTTTAGATTTAAAACAACCACTTGTAGCAACTGATAACGAAAATAGATTTGATATTGAAGTTAATGTTAATGGTGGAGGTTTCTCTGGTCAAACTGGAGCAATCAGACATGGTATTACAAGAGCTTTATTAAAGTTTGATGAAAATACTGATCAAACTAGAGAAGATTCATATAGAAAGATTCTTAAAAATGGAGGATTTATTACTAGAGATCCACGTGTTAAAGAAAGAAAGAAATATGGATTAAAGAAAGCTCGTAGAGCTCCTCAATTCTCAAAGAGATAGTATACTGTTTCAAAGTTCGCTTATGCGAGCTTTTTTATTTGCTTGTATATTATTATTTGATATAATATCTTTAGAAAGAGGTAAGCAAAATGAGTTTGTTAGGCAACTATAAGTATCTAACGGAATATGCAGGTAAGAAAGTTGAGCTTGTTATTTCAAGCCAAAGCTCTAATACTATTGATATAGAAAAAGGTATTATTGAAAGAATTGTTCCTGCCGGCGGAGATAATGGTTTATTTCTTGAGTTAGATACTGGTGTTTTAATTAATGTTAGATATATAATCAAGATTACTCTTCTTGATTAAATGACGAGGTGAATTATGAAAAAGAAAATTGGAGATATTTTATTATCACTTTTATTATTTGCTTTAGGAGTTTGCTTATTATTTTGTCCGGGAAGCGTTATAAAAGTAACATCAATCTTATTAGGAAGTATATTTATTCTTTATGGAATTATATCTGTTATTAGATACGTAAAAGATGATCCTAAATCTACCGCTAATCTAATATCAGGAATTATTTCAATTGTAATCGGAGTTGTATTATTACTAAGACCAACTATTATTGCTGAAACTTTATCGTTTGTAATCGGAATACTAATTATTATTATGTGTATCGGAAGTATTGCTAGTGCTCTAGAAGTAAAGGGAGCAAGCTATAAGATAAGCATTGGTCTAGCTATTACAGGTATAGTAATCGGAGTATTATGCCTTTTAGGTAAAATATTAATTCCAAATATTATATTAGAATTTATTGGTGTAATGTTAATAATATTTAGTGTAGTAAGCATTATCAACGCAATTATTACCCCAAGATCTTAATAATCATAAATATAATATCTTTTCATACTTTGTAATATGAAAAGATATTTTTTGTTTGTCACAATTTGTTATTTGTTTATAAGTGTTTTATCTGTTGGAGCTATTAAACCTAGGAGCAAAGTAGTGGTAATAGATCCAGGTCATGGCGGATTAGATCCAGGAACTACTTATAAAGATATATATGAGAAAGATATAACTATAAATATAAGCAAATATATTAAAGAAGACTTAGAAAAGAAAAATTACATAGTATATCTTACTAGAGATGGTGATTACGATCTATCTAGTCCTAAATCTTTTTATCGCAAGAAAAGTGATTTTGATAATAGAATTAAATTTATCAATAATTATGCGGATTATTATATATCGATACATCTAAATTATTTAAATGATTCTAGATATAAAGGCATTCAAGTGTTTTCTTTAGATAATGAGAAAGAAAACGCAATTATTATGCAAAACTATTTAAATAAAAAGCTTGATTCTAAAAGAGTTAACAAACAGATACCAAGTAGTATATATATGTATAAAAAAATTAACAAGCCCGGTCTATTAATAGAATGTGGTTTTTTATCAAATATGAGTGAAAGAAAACTATTAATAACTGAAGAATATCAAAGAAAGCTAGCTAAAGAAATTGCAAATGGACTGTCAAGAATAAAGATTTAATGCTTATTTAATGTTTTTTAAGTACTCTTATAGTGTGTTTTGTGATATAATCATATAATAGGTGAGCATATGAAGCAAAAGACGTTTAAAACCTTAGACGAACAAGTTGAGATTTTAAGAAACAAAGGGCTTACTATTGAAGATGACTTACTCGCAAAACATATCCTATTAAGGGAAAACTATTTTTTCTTTAGTGGATATCGTCATTTGTTTTTAAAATCTGAACAGGATAGGACCTTTATACCTGGTACTAACTTTAGGGAAATCTACGGTTTGTTTTTGTTTGATCGCCAACTTAGGAATATAATCTTTAAAAACATATTAACGGTAGAGAACAACTTAAAGAGTATCTTAGCTTATGTTATTTCTAAAAATCACGGTTATAGAGATACTGATTATTTAAATCCTAATATTTATTGCCGAGATGGTAGAAGAAGAAGACAAGTAAATGATTTACTAAAAAAGATGAGCAGGCAAATACGTATTAATGGAGTTAAACATACGGCTACTGAACACTACTTAAATAATTATGACTTTGTACCTCTGTGGATTGGTGTAAAAGTATTATCATTTGGAATAATTAGTGAGTTATATACCATCCTTTTAAGAGAAGATCAAAAAGAAATAGCGGATATTTTAAATATTGATGTAGATGATCTTTTAGATTATTTACCAATACTTGCAAATTATCGTAATTTATGTGCTCATGAAGTTTTATGTTATGATCATCGTACTCAAAAGTTGATAAATGATACAAAATATCATGAAGCATTAAATATTCCGAGATTAAATGGGGAATATAAATATGGTAAGAATGATTTGTTCTCGCTAATAATAATACTAAAGAAATTATTAAGTGAAGATGATTTTAGTTTATTAATAAATGAGGTATCATATGAAATAGATTTCCTTGCAGGAAAACTCAATACTATTAAGATTGATAAAGTACTTGATATTATGGGATTTCCAGAGGGATATAAACAGATAACGAGGTTATAGATATGGAACAAAAGAGTGGAAAAGGGAGTTTAATTATAATTACAATTTTTGCTTTCTTTCTAGGAGCAGCAGCTTTTTATGGATTAATTAAATTATATCCAACTGTTGTGTTAAAGGAAGTTACTAAACTAGATAAGAAAGTAACAATTACCGATAATGGTATTGCTGAATCGGTAGATAAAGTATACGACTCTGTTGTAGTCGTTTCTACATATACCGGAAATACTAAAAAAGCTTCAGGAACAGGATTCGTTTATAAAACGGAAGGTAACTATGCTTATATACTTACTAACAATCATGTTGTTGAAGGCGGAAATCACATTAGAGTAACTTTTACTAATGAAAATGAATATGAAGTTGAAGTTGTCGGTGGCGATAAGTTTGCTGATATTGCAGTATTAAAAATCAGCAAGAACAATATTATCAAGGTTGCTCAACTTGGTAAAAGTGAATCTTCACGTATAGGTGATACAGTCTTTGCTGTTGGAGCTCCTTTAGATAACGCTTATTCTTGGACAGTTACTAGAGGAATATTATCTGGTAAGAATAGATTGGTAGAAGTTTCAACAGAAAGCACAAGATCAAGCGATTGGGTAATGAGTGTAATGCAAACAGATGCAGCTATTAACTCTGGTAATAGTGGAGGACCTTTAGCTAATGCAAATGGCGAGGTAATCGGTATTACATCACTTAAATTAGTAAGTAGTGGAGTTGAAGGAATGGGATTTGCTATTCCTATTGAAACTGCAGTTGATTATGCTAATAAAATTATAAAAGGCGAAGAAATAACCCAACCTTATTTAGGAATTTCGATGATAAATGTAGCTGATGCTTATTATTCAAGAAATTATTATGCTACATTATCAAGGAATAATCTTACAACAGGAGTTTTAGTAACCGAGGTTGAAGATGGCAGTGATGCTAAAAAGGGTGGAATAGAAGTTAATGACGTTATCATCGAAGTAGATGGTAATGCAGTTTCTTCCCTAGCTTATTTAAGATACGAACTATATAAGCATGATATTGGTGATAAGATAAAAGTAAAAGTTAATAGAGATGGAAACATTAAAGAATTAACAATAAAACTTAATAACAAAAAGAGTATTAAATAATACTCTTTTTTATATCACAAATAATAGTGTTATTCATATCATAATATAGGTGAAGATAATGAATAATAAAAAGATTGTGATTGATGCTGGTCATGGTGGATCTGACCCTGGAGCAACGGCAAATAATATAGTAGAAAAAGATTATACTTTGTTAATTAGTAAGTATATATACGATAAACTAAAAAGTCTTGGAGTAGACGTAAGTATTACTAGAGATTCTGATATAACTTTAAATCCAAGTGATAGAGTAAAAAAGATTTTAAATTTCTATGGGAACGGGAAAGATGTAATAGTAATCAGCAATCATATAAATGCCGGTGGCGGTAGTGGGGCAGAAGTTATATACAGCTTAAGAAACAACGATAAATTATCTAAACTAATTAGCAAGGAGTTAGAAAACAATGGCCAAAATGTTCGAAAATATTATCAACGCAGATTACCAAGTAATCCATCAAGAGACTACTACTATATTTTAAGAGATACTGCAAACAATGAAAGCGTTATAGTTGAATATGCATTTATAGATAACAAACAAGACGCAGAAAAGCTTAAAAACAACTGGCAAAAATATGCTGATGCAGTTGTATCAGCTATAGGCCAATATATAGGTATACAAATAGAAGATAAAGACACATATATAGTAAAATCAGGTGATACATTATGGAGTATTGCTAAGAAGAATAATCTTAGTGTTGACAACTTAAAAAAATATAATAACCTAAAAAGTAATCTTCTTTTTGTTGGTCAAACTCTAAAATTATCAGCACCGAAAACGCCTGTTACCGAAGATGATGCAGCCAATAAATATGTTGTAAAACCTGGTGACAATTTATATGCCATAAGCAAAATGTATAAGGTAAGTGTTGATGATTTAAAAAAAGTTAATAATATAAACAATGATATTATTAGTATCGGCCAAATACTAACTATTCCGCCAAGTAATAATCAATACGAAACGTACGAAGTAAAAAAAGGAGATACCCTTTATAGTATTGCTAGAAGATTTAACACCACGGTATCAAATATTCAATTAATTAATAATTTAGAAACTAGCATTTTAAGCATAGGTCAAAAGCTATTAGTTCCTATTGATTAATGGATTTGACAAAGACTCCTAAAAATGTTAAACTCATTTTATCACGTAGGGGCGTGGTATAATGGTAGCATAGGAGTCTCCAAAACTTTAGATGGGAGTTCGATTCTCTCCGCCCCTGCCATTAAGTAATCAAAGTAGCTATGCTACTTTTTTTTATGATATAATACTATTGAGGTGTTTATTATGAATAATTATATAATAATACATGGAAGTTTTAGCTCTAAAGATGGAAATTGGTTTCCATGGTTAAAAAAAGAATTAGAAAATAGAAATCAAAAAGTTGAAGTTCCACAAATGCCAATTGGGGTTGGCAACCAAAACTTTGATAATTGGGCAAAAGTATTAGATAGCCTTGATATTGATGAAAATACTACTATTATTGCACATAGTATTGCACCAGTATTTGTATGCAAGTATTTAATAGAAAAGAAACTTAAAGTTAAAAAGCTTGTGTTTGTATGTGGCTTTAATAACTACCTTGGAATCAATTCAGAATATGATGCCGTAAATGAACCAATGTACGTTGATAAATTAGAAGACATAAAGAATTACTGCAGTAATATTATTTGCTTTTATTCAGATAATGATCCTTATGTTAAATTTGAAGTTGAAAAAGATTATGCTGATTTAGTATCTAATGAACAACATATTATAAAAAACGGCGGACATATTAATGCTGAAAGTGGTTATACTGAATTTAAGGAAATTTTAAATGTATTATAGAAGTTTGATACCCCTATGATTATTGTGCCATTAAGAAATTGAAAGATTTAGGTATTTTCCTAAATCTTTTTTATTTATCACTTCTATATGTTATTTCCTTTATTAAATACATATTATTTAATGGTATTGGTAAATTATCTTTTGTATAGTATGCTACTTCTCTAACAATACCTTCTATTTCATTGTTCTTTTT
>JAEEGL015578972.1_pt1 | contig 13052 bp, 7 predicted proteins | sample 9134231 | NCBI WGS metagenome assembly JAEEGL01 (sample SAMN16246548, study PRJNA631951) | gut metagenome | biome: gut microbiome; feature: rumen; material: fiber-attached | host: Bos | place: Iran: Karaj | collected 2018-10 | reverse complement strand
ATAAAGGGGGCAAAGCTGGTAAACAATTACTCCATGAGTGAGTCTGCCTTTAACGTTGCCCTGTTTGAGATCGACCGTCCCTATGTCTGCCCGGTCGGAAAACCTTCCCAGAACCTGATTCCGATTCTTCTTCTGGACGAGGACGGACATGAAGTTGCGGACGGCGAAATCGGGGAAATCTGTTTTGAAAATCCTTTCTTCCGCGGCTATATAAACCTGCCCGGGGAAACAGCGCAGGCAAAAAGAGGCGGCTTATACCATTCCGGCGATCTGGGCAGGAAGGATGCGGACGGGAATATCATCATCGACGGCCGCTCCAATGACATGATTAAGATCAACGGAAACCGGATCGAGCCGGCAGAAAATTTGAAACTGTCCTTAAAGTTGAGAATGTCGGCATCAAAGACAACTTCTACCATCTGGGCGGCGACTCCCTGGGTTCGATGGCGCTGCTGGCAGCCGCCGGGATTGAAAACCTGACTGCATCCGATGTGTTTGAAGGAATCACTCCGGAGGGGATTGCAGCTGTCTATGAAAAGAAAAACGGCGACAGCTCGAAAGAAGACGCCCGTACAGTGGAACTGAGAGAACGCAGGCATCCCCATCCCCTGACCCCGAACCAGATCGACATGCTGGATTACAACTTCTTCCGGGCGGGAGATGCCATGTGGGATATCCCTCTTCTGTATCAGTTCGGCCTTGATATTGACGCAAAGAAGCTTTGCGATGCCCTGCACGAGGTCTGCGTTTCAAGATCCTCGCTTTCCACTGTCCTGTTCCTTGACGTCCATCACGCCGTGATCGACGGCATGGGCCTGCAGCTTTTGTTCGACGATATTGCAAAGGCGTACCTGGGAGAGCCGCTGCCTCTGGATACATACTATACCTATCTTGCCAAAGAGGAAAAGGTCCGCAGCAGCAGCCGCTATCAGGAAGCCGGAGAATACTACGGGAAGCTGTACGGCAATGATAAATGGTGCAGCAACATCAGCCAGGACACGGATCTTAAGCCGTTTGGCCGCAAGGATATCCCGATGAAGCGCGCCATACTGCATCAGGAAGCTGATGCGTTTGAAAGCAGAAACCATTATTCCAGAAATATCATGATGGTCGTGCTGTCCCTCCTCAGCATTTCATGCATGGAAAAGGAAGACCGCGTACTGACCACATGGATATACCATGACAGGACAGATCCGGTTAACCAGAACGCGCTCGGCTGTCTTTTCCGTTATATTCCGGTCGGGATGACGCTCCGGGACGACATGATGCTGGGCGATCTTTTCCGGGAGATGTCCAGACGCTCCGGGGAGAGCCTTGCCCACAGCTGCTTGTTCCTCCAGTCCATGCATATGAAGGATGCGATAGTCACCATGATAGTAATCAATGATTCTATCTTTTCCGATGAAAAGAAGAAGCAGCTTAACGACGTCCTCTCGACAATCCTGGACAGACTGCTGAAATGGAACGCGGCAGAGGATATCACTCTCGCGGAACTCCTCAAAGGGCTCCGGTGAGAACTCCACATCACAGAAAGCTTTGAGCACAGAAAGCTTTAGGTGCAAAAAGCTTTAGGTGCAAAAGGCTTTAAGCACAGAAAATTTTTTGCGTAAATAAACGGCGGGGCCATGACAAGTCTATGCAGAACTTTCGTCATGATCCCGCCGTTATTATTTAGAATTTACTGCTTATACTGCTTCCCTTAGCTTTACTTATAATCGAAGTCCGGGATGCCGTTCCATCTGTCGTGGAAATAATGAGCAGCGAGCTTCGGCCTGCGGTCCCTGGTAAAGAGACCCTTCTTGTTGCCCTGGACGCGGAGCATACCCTGGCTGGTCGCAAAGTCAGCGAAGTTCCAGACCTGCTCTCCGGTGACAAACTCAAACTCGTCGAGTATCGCGTTGTTGCCCTTGTAATAGTCGAGCTGGTACTCCTCGGTGTACATGACAGGCGTCACATCATGGAAGCCCATAACTGTGTCCGCGCCGTACTCTGTGATGACGAGGGGCTTTCCGACCTTCTCCCACTCCTTCAGTTCGTTCCTTAACATGCCGCAGGGTCCCTCGATATCCGGGCCGCCCGCATACCAGCCGTAGTAGCGGTTGAGGCAGATCACATCCGAGAGGATGGCGGACTTGTCCTTATCCGGGCCGCCTGCCATCATTACGCTGGTCAGCGTGCAGGGTCTGTTCTGGGGATCCAGCTCGTGAGCAAGATCATAGAGCGGCTTGAAATATTCATAGGCGCCATTGCTGTAGGAATCCGGCTCGTTCGCGATATTCCACATGACGACGCAGGCATAGTTCTTGTCGCGCGAGATGAGGTCGCGGATGACAGCCTTGTGATGCTCAAAGGTCTTTACGCCGTGCTCGGGATCGAAGGTGGAAACTCTCTGGCCGTTAAAGTTAGCGCCGCCGCCGAAGTCAAGATTGACGCCGACCGCCGTCGTCTCATCGATAACGACAAAGCCTTCCTCGTCCGCAAGACGCATCATTTCTTCACTGTAAGGATAGTGACTGCAGCGGAAGCTGTTGGCGCCCTGCCACTTCATAAGGGACATATCCTTTACGTACATCGGCATGTTCATACCGCGGCCGCCCGGGAAGGTGTCCTCATGCTTTCCGTAGCCCTTGAAATAGAACGCCTTTCCGTTGATCAGGAACTTGATTCCGTCGATCTTCACGGTGCGGATACCGTAGGGAAGCTCATAGACGTCCTCGCCCGCGCTCACCTTAACCGTATACAGATAGGATTTGAGCGGCTGCCAGAGTGTTACGCCGTTAAGCGCGATTTCGCCGTCTGCTCCTTCTGCCTCGCCGACCTTCTTTCCGGTCTTGTCAAAGATCTCAACCCTGCAGGGCGCCGAAGCGGCGTTTTCGCCCTTGATTTCCACACTGTAGTGCAGGACTGCATTTACCGTCTCAGCTGTGGGATCCTCCACATCCGCGGTAACCGTGATATCGTTGATATAGGTCTTCGGGCAGGTGCAGATACGGACCGGTCTTGTGATTCCGCAGTAGTTGAAGAAGTCAAAATTCGGGAAATTCTGCTTCTTTGCAGGGCCGGCGGGCTCTCCCATGGGGCCGCTCAACATCGGGCTCTTGCCGCCTACGGGAAGCGTTGTGTAATCGATCACGTTGTCGACCGCGATCGTCAGCAGGTTGTCGCCGTCACAAAGCGCGTCGTTGAGCTCCACCTCGAAGGGAAGGAAGCCGCCGAAATGCTCGGCAAGCTCCTTGCCGTTCAGGTATATTTTCGCATGATGTGTAACAGCATCGCACCGAAGATACACTCTCTGCTCCCTGCGGATATATGCGGGAACCGCGATTGTCTTCTGATAAAACACCCAGCCGTAATGATCCCTGAAGCCGATTCCCTCCTTCAGGTCATTGTATGAGGCCGGTACCGGCATTGTCACCGCGTCTTCAAGCGGCGCTTCATACCACTTCTCATCAAAGCCCTTTCCGTTATCGAGCTTAAAATTCCAGATCCCGGAAAGATCACTGATAAAGCGGGAAGCAGTAAGTACAGGATAAAGCATAATTGTTCTCCTCTCTAATCAAACCAACACAATCAGAAGATTGTGAATCAGACTAAAATATTGCCGTTTTCATCTGGTGTCTTCGGAACGGCTGCCATCCAGTCGATCAGACCCATGGCTGCGGAAATGCCGGTCCAGCACAATGCCAGGTAAACCAGGCCCTTCACCCAGTGCTTTGCGTAAAAATGATGTGCGCCCACAATTCCGAGAAGGCAGAGCCAGCAATAGGTTTTGCGGTTGACCTTGTTCAGAGTGGTGTGTGTCTCTTTGTAGTCATAATATGCTTCTCCGAGCCTGATCCACCAGCTTTTCTTTGCTTCCATACCCATTGCTTTCCTCCCTTCGGACTGCCGCGCCGCCCGGGTGCCGCCTGATGGCGGCTTCCCGGAGGCTGCCGTTAATAATTCCTGTTTTCTTATGCCTCGCCCTTGTTGTACTCTTCCTTGATCGCGGCGATCTTCTCGCGGACCTCTTCCATCATTTCAGCCGTAAGGGGATAGAACTTCATCGCGATAACGTTGAAGATCAGGCCGATGACAACAAGACCGTACATCAGGAAGATACCGACTGCCTTGAGCTGAGGGCTGTAGGGCGTATCGACATCGGGCATCTTCTCCTTGAAGCCGATCGCTGCCAGAAGAAGGCTCGCGATAAACGGAGCAAGAGAGGAAACCATCTTATCGATAAAGCTGAACAGTGTTCCCATAAGGCCGGGGACGTATCTGCCGGAGCGATAGGTCTCGTAGTCCGCGCAGTCCGCGGTCATGGGGATAACGATGTTGGAGGCAACCTGCTGGAAGCCGCCGGTTACGACTGTCAGGACGAACAGGGCGATTGTAAAGAAGGAGAAGCCTGTGAAGCCTTCGTATCCGGGAAGGTTCAGGCTCGTGGGATCGCCGAAGATCCACAGCAGCGCCATCAGGACGTTGCCGACAAGAGCGATCCAGCTCGAGAGGATCATTGCGCGGCGCTGGCCGAACTTTGTAGCGATTACACCGATGCCCAGAAGGATGAAGATCACATTTCCGATTGTGGTATACATTGTAAAGCCGCCGGAAAGAGCATAGTTGCCGACGACAATCGCGTACATGATGATTGTGACGGTAGAGGTTCTGGCAGCGGAGCCGAGCTTGTCGGTGGATGCGGACAGGACCAGCATCTGGATAGCCTTGTTGTGCTTGATGACGTCAAAGTAATCCTTGAAGGTGATCATCTGAGGCTTGCCGGTACCGAAATACTTCTCGTTGTCCTTGGGCCAGATGGAAAAAACAGAGATGCAGGTAAAGATCGCGGAAGTAATTGCAACAATCAGCCACATTTCGTGGAAGACACCGATATCATTGGTAAAGCCGCCGTACTTGGGAGCAAGGTAGCTGGAAACAACGATCTGGCCGCCGGTGAAAAGGATCATGTTGAAGATCGCATCGAAAACCGCGAACAGAGGGCGCTGCTTCGGGTCATTGGTCACGCAGCTCTGCGCGGACTTCGTGACGATGCACTGGAACGTATAGCCGATGTAGTAGAGCATGTTGAGGAGAATAAACAGAAAGACACGGCCCGCTCCTGCCGGAACCTTCGGAATGAACCAGAACATGCAGAAGCTCGTAACCATGAGGATAATATTACCGATCACCATGAACGGGCGGTTCTTGCCGAATTTGCCGTTGGTCTTGTCTACGACGAAGCCGATGAACGGATCCGTCACGCCGTCCCAGATACGCATAATCATGGAGAAGCTTCCTGCCAGAACAACGCCGAGGCCGACCCAGCCGGTGATGTAGTAAGCAATGAAGCCCATCATGAACAGATACAGGTTTGTCGCCGTATTGTTCAGGACATATCCGGCGATACGCCATGTCGGTACGCGGTGAATACCGTTTCCGACATCATACTTGCTTGTGTTACTCATTATGTACTCCCTTCCTGTTGGTTTTGCCGCTGCCGCGGCACCTTTGCTTCGATATATTAAATATATCTGAAGACGCCGCACGATAGCTATGATTATATTTGTTTTTGTCAGGACTTTTTTTGTATTCACAGATATAGGCTAAATATTGTATACTATTTGGCAAATATAATCCTGATTCACAACGGCGCTGAAAAGGAGTTTTTTATGAACGATTCCCTGCTGAGCAATCTGCTCGATTTTACAGAGAACTTTATGGACCGGATCAATATGCAGACAAAGCTGACTACGCTGCAGCTCCTGAAAATGGACTGTCCCGATCTCGGGCTCAGGGGTGCGGTCCTGGGCGGGAGGCAGTCCTCCTTTCTTGACGCGCTTACTGCGGACGAGCTGTTCTCGGACAGGGTTTTCTGGTTCGTCACGGACCGCTTTCGCTGTCACTATATCCTGATCCCTCTGATGCAGGACGAGACGCCTCTCCTGTTCCTGATGGGGCCCTACCTGATTGAGGTTCCCGGCCCCGAACAGATACGGGACCTGTTCCGGCGCGAGGGGATTCCCGCATCGCTCAGCCAGCTGTTTTCCCAGTATTACTCAGCTCTCCCCCAGATCAGCAGTGAAAACATCCTGGAAGCTTATGTCCAGACCCTGGGATTTATGATTTTCCGGGAGTCCGGTCCGTGTACTGTGCGGTATTATACGGAAGAATCGGCGGACAGCCTGACCTTCAGGGAAGACATGCGGCTTGCCGACGACAACGACACAGCTGCCCTGATAAAGCACAGGTACGATGTCGAAGAGAATATGATGGCTGCGATCGCCCGCGGAGATTCGCAGGATGCTGCAAGATGGACCCGCAACCCCGCTTTTGCGAGCCTGGACCGGCGTTTTTCCAATCCCCTGCGCGATCAGAAAAACTATATGATCATCCTCAACACCCTCTGCCGTAAGGCAGCGCAGCGGGGCGGCGTTCATCCCGTCTACCTGGACGACCTTTCCCGCCGCATTGCAATTCAGATTGAAAACACGACAAGCAGCGCGCAGCTCCGGAAGCTCCCGGGAGAAATGGTTCACAAATACAGCCTGTTGGTCAGCTCGCGGTCGGTTGCGGGCTACTCGCCGATCATTCAGAATATCCTCGTTTATATTTCCGTCAACCTCGCAAAGCCTGAGCTCACCCTGCAGGAAATCGCATCGCACTTTACAATTAACAAAAGCTATCTTTCGGCGCTCTTCAGGCGGGAAACAGGGCAGACCCTCACGGAATGGATCAACGAAAAGCGGATCGAGCAGGCAATCTTCCTTTTCAACTCGCAGGATATATCCATACAGGAAGCTGCCTCGCTGTGCGGCATCCCGGACGCGGCGTACTTCACAAGGCTTTTCCGGAGGCTGAAGGGCATTTCTCCTTCCCGGTACAAGAAAGAGATCCGAAGGTAAAGGAAGAGATCCAAAGATAAAGGGCAGGAAGATCACTCATATATGCTGCCTTCGATCCGGTTTTTACCCTCAAAGATCTGATAATGACTGTCACCGGATGCATTTTTCAAAAGCCGGACGGGAAGAGAATCCTTATCCTGCATCGGATCACGGAGCTGTCCGCCATATGTAACGGCGTAACGAATGCCGCCCTCGTCGGGAGAATACTCGCAGGAGATATCTACCTCCGCCTGCTGACTGAGTCCGACCTGGACGCACAGCTCCTCCGCGACCGTCAGCATACGGTTACTGAGCCGCTGTCCGATCATATGCCTGCGGCAGAATTCGTCGACTGCCGTCATAAGCGCCAGGATATCCGAATCGCCGCCGGTGAGATGATACTGGAAAACCTTGAGATGATTGATAAACTGTCTGGTCTTCTCCTTTGCGGGCGCCGTAAAGATCTGTTCCGGTTCTCCCTCCTCATAAATGATTCCCTCATCCATGTAGAACACGCGGTTCGACACATCCCTCGCAAATTTCATCTCATGCGTGACGACAAGCATCGTCATCCCTTCTCTTGCGAGACTCTTAATGACGGCAAGCACCTCTCCCACCATAGTAGGGTCAAGAGCGGAGGTGGGCTCATCAAAGAGCATGATCTCCGGGTCCATTGCGATGGCACGGGCGATGGCGACTCTCTGCTGCTGTCCGCCCGAGAGCTCGGAGGGATAATTGTCAGCCTTGCCTGCCAGACCCACTGTATTGAGCAGCTTCATCGAGCGCTCATAGGCCTCGCTGCGGCTGCGCTTTAACAGCTCCGTTTGCGCCAGCATAATGTTTTCCACAATTGTGAGATGAGAAAACAGGTTGAAGGACTGGAACACCATGCCCACATGCCTGCGGTAGCGGCAAAGATCATAGCCCTTTGCAAGTGTATCCTCCCCGCGGAAAACAATGCTGCCGCTGTCGGCATCTTCCAGGTGGTTCAGAAGATTGAGGAAAGTACTCTTTCCCGTTCCGGAGGGGCCGATAATCGATATGACATCTCCTGTCCGGATATCGCAGTTGACATCCTTTAAGGGCGCTGCGTCGCCAAAGCTTTTCGCCAGGCTGCGGACCCGGAGAATCGCCTCCCCCGGCTCATTTTCGCTGCCGGAGCCGGACTCTTTGCCGGAATGCGCTGCTGTTTCTTTGCCGGCGTCTTTGTTTACGCCTTCACTTACCGCTTTGACAATATCAGTGCTTATACCCTTTGGTTTCCTGCTGCCGACCCTGCTGTTAAGCTTGTTTTCTGCCAGCTTTAACAGACCGATCAGCAGATAGGACAGCAGGAAATAAATAAGCGCGGAGGTGACCAGCGGGAAAAACGCGTCATAGGTGCGGCTGCGGATAATGTCTGAGACCTTGGTCAGCTCCAGTACGGAAATGTACCCTGCGACCGAAGTCATCTTCACCATAGAGACCAGCTGCCCGCTGTACACCGGAAGGATATGCCTCAGCGCCTGAGGCAGTACGACCTTTACAAAACCGTGTGCGGGTGTGAAGCCGAGCGCCTTTGCCGCCCGGGCCTGTCCGGGGGGAACCGCCTCAATGCCGCTCCGGAAAATTTCGGCGCAATAGGCGGCGAAATCAAGAGAAAATCCGATCACGCAGATGATGAGCGCGGACATAACTTCATTATTGAATACGATATAATAAAGCACCATCAAAAGAACCAGGATGGGGATACCCTGCATCAGGCGCACATAGAGTCTTGCGAAAGCATTGGCGGCAACGCTGCGGCTCATCCGCATGCCGCAGATCACCGCGCCCAGAATTGTTCCCGCGATGCAGGAAGCCAGTGCCATAAGGAGCGTCGTCGCAAGACCGCTCAGCATCATCTCCCAGCGGTTTTCCCGGAGAAAATTGATGGTAAACCCGTCTTCCAGCCTTTTGACAAACATCTCTGCCTTCGGAACGCTGACTGTCTCGCTCTCTTCTTTTACTATGACATACATATCCGAGGCTATGACAGGAGAGGTGATACTCATTCGTTCCAGTCTCTCAGGCGTAATGAAAATACTGTCAGCGATAATGTCATAGGTGCCCGCGTTGATTCCCGCGATAGCAGTGGTGTAATCCACGCATTCATAGACCGGTGTATAGCCCCTGCTCGCGCAGAAGCTGTCCACGAGTTCAACAAAACGACCGGTAAGCTCTTTTCCGGCAAAATAACTCATCGGAAACCAGCCGCCGGGCGTGGCGACGCGCAGAGTTCCTTTTTCGCCGGTATAGGTGTAGTGAAGCGAGGCATCTTTGCCGTCCGTCATTTCATTCCATTTTCTGGCGATACGGTCCGCTTCTCCGTTTTGCCCGATCTCCGCAAGATAGTCGTCCAGTTCCTGTTTCAGCTTCTTCCCGGCGGGCGTAGTCTGGGTTCCGAAGCCGTACTCTACCCTTGCCATCGGCGTACATATATACGCAAGGTCATCATAGCTTTCCTGCAGGCTTTCGATCTGGGTCAGATAAGCGATCACCGCGTCTGCCTTCCCGTTCTCGAGCGCGACAAACATGTCCGCGAAACCGTTCAGGTTAATGATTTCACTGTCCGGATACAGTCTTGCGGGAAACTCAACCAGCTCGGATCCCGTAATACCGGCAATTCTTGTTCCGGGGACTTTCAGTGTATCAAGAGAGCGGTTGCTCGTCCGGTACGCATAATTTGCAGAGTTGATCAGGACGACCGCCTCGCTCCTCTTTACGCCGGGAGCCGCCGTATCCCCGGTAAAGTCCAGCATCTGCGTAAGCTGCGGGTACTGGTCAAGAATCTGCTGCTTTTCATCATCGCGGACCGCTAATGCATCTATCTTGTTGTCCAGAACGAGTCTTACCAGTTCGTCGTTATCCGGCGCATGGTAAATTTCCGACTCCTTCCACCAATCCTCCTGGAATTCAGAAAGGATGGCATCATCCGTAACTCCGAGGATTTCTCCGCGAAGATCGTCGTATCTTTTCCATTCACCGCCCGCGCGGGCAATCATAACACTCCCGGTCAGCTGAGGCAGCAGTACTGCCAGGACCACAAGCACTATGATCAGAATCTCTGCGAGCAGAAGTGAGTGCTTCTTTTGCTGTCTGGTTTTCATAAATCTTCCCCTGTCCCAGAATAACTTATAATATATTAAGAATATACATGATCCCGCGTTTATGTACAGAGCACAGGCAGGATTAAGTAAAACTACATAAGGAAGAATTCGCCATCGACGGGGTGCATATGTACGCCAGCGGGTATGAAGTGGTGTTCAAAAATCTGCTGCCGTATCTGGATTAAGAAGTTTAATACGTCCCGGCCGTTCGCAATCCGGGTAAGAGTTTGAAGCGTCCGGTCCGTCCGCAATCCCGGTAAGAGCTGTAGTGTGTCCGGGCTGCAGGGACATGACCGGCGAACATTCCGCCTGTCTGCGACAAAGGCGCGAGCATAGCGCCGCCGGCAGAGGACTGTCCGAAGCGCACTTTGCAGACAAGCCTTCCCTATCGGACAGCCGTCAAGCCAAAGTGCGCAAGTTTCCGAAGCCGGCGGCAAAAAAGCGGCGCAGCGCCGCCGAGCAGACCAGGGTGAGCCGGCATCCCCTGCGGTCCGGACACCGGATCATCTCTTAAACGAATTGCGCCGGCTCACTTCATACTCCAGAATGCGACGGCGGATGCGGCGGCTACGTTGAGGGAATCGACGCCGTGGGCCATGGGAATTCTGACAACGTAATCAGAACTGCGGATGATGTCTTCAGGAAGGCCGTCGCCCTCATTGCCGAGGATGACGGCTTTTTTTGTTTCTTTCATAAGGCGCGGATCGTCGATCGCAACGCTCTTATCGGTCAGGGCCATGGCCGCAGCGGCAAAGCCGAGGCTCTTTAGAAGACTAAAGGGGACGTCCCCGGTGACGGTCCATGGGATCTGGAAGACGGTGCCCATGCTGACGCGGGCGGCTCTCCTGTAGAGTGGGTCGGCGCTGCCTCCGGCAAGAAGGACGCCGTCCATTCCGAGCGCCGCAGCGCTCCTGAAGATCGCGCCGACATTGGTCGGATTCTCGATGTTTACCAGAACCGCAAGCTTTGAAAGGCCTGCGCAGATCTCCTCCGCCGGGGGGAGAGGCTTTCGCCGCATGGCGCAGAGCATGCCTCCTGTCAGGGCATAGCCCGTAAGTGAGCGGAGCGTTTTCTCGTCCGCGGCATATATGGGGAGCCTGCCTTCGTATTTCGAAAGGATATCCGATCCTTCCCCGGAAAGTCTCCCTGTTTCCACAAGAAAAGAGCAGGGCTCGTATCCTGCCGCCAGAGCCCTGCGAATTACCTTTTCGCTCTCACAGATGAAGATCCCTTCCGCAGGTTCATAATACCGCCGCAGCTGGTTCTCATTCAGCGAAGTATAAACCTGCAGCGCAGGGTCTTTTAAATCCGTGACATTAATTATCATGCTCTAATATCCGTTCAAATGTCCGCCCAGATATCCGCTCAGATATCCAGTGCCGCGTGATATCCCTGGTAGACCGCGCTGGTGATATTCGAAACGCGTCCCGCGTCTCCGATGACGCGGACGAACGGCGCCGCGTCCATGAGCTCTTCAACGACGTCGGTGCGGGGACGCTGCCCGAGAGCGCAGATAACACTGTCTCCCGGAACAAGGTGCTCTTCGCCGTCCCTGTCCGCGCACCGGATTCCTTCCGGTGTCACCTCCAGGCCGCGGTATCCTGTATAAACCGTGACATATTTCTCGATTTCCTTTAACAGGAGCGGCCTGTGACGCACATTCGCGTCCGGCGCGAGTTCATCGCGCATCTCCACAAGGCGGACGTGTTTTTTTGCCTCCTTGGCGGATCCGTATTTTTCTGCCATCTCCATCCCGAGATGAACCGCGCACTCGCAGCCTGCAAGTCCGCCGCCGAAAACGACGACGTCGCCCTTTACCTTATCCTTTTCAAGATAGTAATTGTTGACGATGACCACATTGCCACCGTCCAGTCCGGGGATCGGGGGAACCAGCGGCACGGACCCCGCCGCGATAATCAGCGCGTACGGATTCTCCTTTTCCGCGTACTCCTTCGTAACCCTTGTATTGAACCGGAACTCCACGCCTGCCCTGCGGGCAAGGAGCTCATAGGTCCCTGCCAGCTCATACATTTCATGCTTGAAGGGCAGCGCCTGCTCACTCTTCAGGATTCCGCCCGCCTGACTCTCCTGTTCGCACAGGATGACCTCATGGCCGCGCCGCGCTGCCGTATAGGCTGCATACAGTCCGCCCGGGCCGCCGCCGGCAACAAGGACCTTTCTCTTTACCGGTGCAGGCATAACCTCGTCGCCCTCCATTTCACGCCCGATCAGGGGATTGACCGTGCAGCGGCGCGTAGAGGTGGCCGCCCTTTCCGCCATGCAGGTAAAGCAGCGAAGGCACTTTACGATCTCTTCGGGGCGGTTTTCAACGACCTTTCTCGGAAGGAAAGGATCCGCTAAAAGCGAGCGTCCCATATAGACGATATCCGCCTTGCCGGAGGCGATAATCTCCTCGAGCTGCGCGGGATCGCCGAGTCCCCCGATCGTCGCGACCGGTTTGGAAACATGCTTTTTGATTTCCGCGGCAAGATACACGTTCCTTCCGTGCTCAGTGAACATGGAAGGGTGCGTGATGCCGAAGGTCTTCTGGTAGGTTCCCGCGGAAACATGGATGATATCGCAGTAGGGCTCGATCAGCTGCGCAATGCGCACGCCCTCATCGAGATGATATCCTTCCTCGACAAATTCATCCCCGCTCATCCTGAATTCGATGGGGAAAAACGGACCGACCGCCTGCCGCACCGCCTTCAGGACCTCGACCGCAAGGCGCGCCCTGTTCTCAAGGCTCCCGCCGTACTCGTCCGTGCGATGATTGAACATCGGTGAGAGGAACTGGTTGAGAAGCCAGCCGTGCCCGCCGTGGATCATCAGCATTTCAAAGCCTGCGCGCTTTGCAAGCCCTGCGACATGCCCGTAGGAGGCGACGATCTCAGCGATCATTTCCTTCGTAAGCGCCTTTACCTGCACGCCGTCCGCCCGGACAGTCTCCGAGGGACCCCACTGGTTCATCGACTTCTGCCTGGTTTTATCCGTCATATAGGTGCCGGCGAACATCCCGGAGTGCGAGAGCTCGAGCGAGGGCACCGCGCCGTGCCTTTTT
>JAEEGL014573544.1_pt1 | contig 13052 bp, 1 predicted proteins | sample 9134231 | NCBI WGS metagenome assembly JAEEGL01 (sample SAMN16246548, study PRJNA631951) | gut metagenome | biome: gut microbiome; feature: rumen; material: fiber-attached | host: Bos | place: Iran: Karaj | collected 2018-10 | reverse complement strand
TACGAAGTCGATATCTCCTTGGCTTCCGCCGGCACCTCCGCCCGCAACGGCGCCACGCCAGCGATGTCGCTTGCGATCTGCACGAAGCGGACGGAATACGGTCCCTTGCGTTCAGACGCGAGGATGTCGTGCTCGGAGAAGGAAATGGTGATGCCGTCATCGCACGGCTCGGTGTACGTCCTCGACTCGGTCGCCATCGCGACGAACTGGCCCGACGCATCCACGAGCATCGCCGAAACCGTCACGGTGTTGGCGCGCAGGATCGTCAGGGGCACATAAAGGTTGCATCCAATCCCCGTCGAGTTCTGATAGAATCGGACCGCGCCATTCAACTTGAACGGATACGCTCCGAAATCCTGGGCCTTGAGCTCCAGCGCCTCCATGTTCGGGAAGAAGCGCTCAACGTTCCCAGCCTCGCCTAGCGGCGTAAGTCGTACGTCATATACGCGATACGGACCATCCACTCCGCTCGCGGAGATGCGCGAACCATCGAGGCTCAATGCGAGCGTACTGGCACCATTGGCGATCGAGACAACCTTGGACACCGACGCCGCGTAATGGTTGTTTGTACCGTAGACATTGACGTCAATCCTGTATGAAAGCGCCCCGCCGGAGGAGTTGGAAACATCAAACGATATGTTGAGCGCATCAATGAGGCCGTCTTCACCGCAAGCAGCGCTACAAGCGAAGGAACTCTCATCAACTGTCAAAACCACCGATTCTGGGCGGAACTGCGAACGCTCATAGCTGGCCGTTTCACAGGCGTTCCACTGCTGGACGATCTGCGTTCCGTCAGCACCACGAATCTGAAGAGACTCCAGCACGAACTTGCCTTCGCAGCCAGAAGTGTATATCTCATCGCCGGGGAAAGAGAGCGTCACCCTGCCCGTATTGTTGAACGTGGTCGTCGCAGTGGCAACGTACGTCCTGCCGTCTGGACCTTTCAGCAGCCCGTATGCCGAATAATCCCCCTGCGAATCTGCCTCAACGTCAAACGAAACGTCAATGTTCCGTCCGTTGAGCGAATCGCTATAGTTGCCAACCACCACGACCGCGCCATGCGCAAACTCGGAGTAGGAATACGTCCTGTCGCACGAAGCGACGTTGTTCTTCGCCGCGATGCTCGAAACCAGGTCGGTTGAAACATCTTCCACGGTCACTAGCGCAAGGGAATAACCGTTGCGTCGCGAACCATGGATGTATTCGCCGGCGAACCGTAGCGAGACTGTTCCGATTGCATTTCCGGCAAGTCCAAGTCCAGCGTATGCAACAGCTACGCCCTTGCCAGATTCGTCCACGAGATAGCCTGTTACGCGATAGGTGCCGGCAGATTCCGTGCTGTTGGAAACCGAGACGGTGAAGTCAAGTTCAGAAAAGCCGTTACTGCCTTCGCCTGTCGCAATGCCCGTTGTCGCGCCAAGAATCGTCGCACCCGAAGCGTAATCGGTTGAAGACGATGTCCAATCACCAGACAAGGCACGGCCCAGTTCCTTTACATTGTCTCCATCTGCAGATGACGAAGCAAGAAGGCGCTTACCCAACTTTGCCCCACCCCCTGCATTTGAAGTGATAGCGCTCCCTCCGCCCGCCTCGACGTGCTCAAGGGCCTTAATGTTCGCGAGATTTTCAGCCGTGGGCCAATCATCTTTCCTTAAGCCCATATAATCCCGCGCAATCTTACATCCTGGGAAGGCCCAGTCAAGATCTTCTGCCTGGCTTGCATATGCCAAGCCCTCAGGTTCGGCATTTCTTGCAAGAAATTCGTTATCGCCATTATTTACATACGAACTCGAAACGCCAGGAACGATATACGAGTCCATTCCCGGGAAATCCAGTTGCCCATTACCAACCGCCCCAGCAACCCCGTGCCTGTCAGCGCCTGGACCAAGATTATGATCTCGTTCCCAAGAATCCCTAATTCCATCTCCATCAGCATCTTCTATCAAGTACCGCGCGGGATCCGCCTTTATGTTTTTCAATGCCGTATAATAATCACGGAGTTCTTGCGTAATTTGGCTCGCATTACGAGGATTTTCAATAAAAAACTTGAGTGAGCTAAGATCAAAGTCTCCTATATTGACACCATTTTCCAGCTGGTACCGCTTGTCACCAGATATTAAATCTTCATGTATCTCCTTATGCTTGAGTTCGTGACTAAGTATAGCCCCCAACGCATATACTCCCTCACAAGTAGCACCTATAATACGCCTGGAATTTCCCGTTATTATCTCCATGGAAAAAGCCGCCGCAAGATCAGCAACTTCAAGTTTCGGCTCGTAAACATAAGTGGTCAGTTTCGGGTAATCATACATCGACCGAACATTATTCAGATAAACCGGTTGCCCCTGTTCATTATATTCTGGTATGCTAAATTGGCTACTCGGTCTTCTAGATCCCGTAAACAACCCTGATGTAGTTGGATCAGGAATTCCATCAATCACGATAACATGGGAATCCTTAAACTGTCCTGCAACACTCCTATTAATAGCGCCATCCCTTTTCCAGAAGTTCCACCAGTTGCAGTTTCCACTCTTATCCTTGTCCCATTTCTTGAAATAAACCTTAGCTGTATCAGGCGCATCAAACTCCAATTGTTTTTGTTCCCCATTCTCGTAATAGGAGGTCACCTTCTTGCCAGTTTCCTTATTCGTCACCTCCCATTTGATCTTGACCTTGTATTCGCCATGCTCGCCATTTGGGAACTTAAGAGCGATCTTTTCACCCGACAAGTCAGTCTCATCACTGAGTTGTGTCTTGGAAAGCGCACTCGTCTCTTTCCATGTACATGATTGCTTTTTGCCGCTAGCCACGCCCACACCCTCAAAGGTAAACTCGATCTGGTCCACCTGATAGACATCTTCCTTGTAGTCGTTCCATTCAAGTTTGATGTTGTATGGCCCCTTATCCGTCAGGAACAACTTGGCGAACTTGATGCCTGTAATGACGGGAGGCTTCTCATAGTACCCGTCATTATCGCCGGTTATCGTTCCACCGCTAGCGGCAAGAAGCTGTGAACCCGAACCAGAACCCGATCCCGATCCGACAACGGCCTCGACCGTGTAGAAATATATCTTGCCCGGCTCGGCCTCTTCATCAAGAAACTCCAGGTCTGTGCCGCCGTAAAGCCGCTTATCCTTGGCTCCCTTCGCTTCACCACGATAGAGCGTATAGGTGGCACCATCGCCCACGCTCTCCCATGTCACCCGTACTCCTTCCGGATCCGTCCCGTCCGTAGCGTCAACCTTGATACCGACGATTCCCTTGATCGTAAGTATAGCAGTAGAGATACATGTCACCCAGCCCTCATTCCTGGCATCGACATCTACAAAGAACGTATTCCTCGCCGATCCTCCGTTTTGATTCGGCTGAATGATGTACTCCGGCTTCACTGGAATGTAGTCGTTCGAATGCCACTCGTCATTGCCTCCCTGAAGCAGCCACCCAAGAGGGTTGCCGTTTAACGACGTAATGTCGTTCTCTGTCGCCACCGGATAGTCAACATCATACGCCATAAGGGAGATATACGCTTCCTCGATCTTTGCAAACTTCTCCGTGACGTCAAAATAAAGCGTAATGTCACTCCCGCTCGTCCAAGTGCGCAGGTCGCCCGTCGCCTGGTAGGTATATGTTTGCGAATTTGAGCCTGACGACGCCATCAGCGCTATGGCTGACGACCTACCCTTGTTAACCACCAACGGAGGCGGAGGGTTCGTAGCTATCGCAGCGTTCGTCGCCTCAATGTCATCACCGGCAAATGCGGCGCCGGACATTGCAGCCATGACTACAGCCGCTACCACCGACACGAACCGTTGGACTTTCTTCGTTAACGTGATCATCTTTGCTCCTTTTCCTTGAGAGGGGGTGAATGATACCATAACTGCTGATGCGGAACAACAGCAATTCGTCGAATCAAAAAACTTTCTGATCAAATTGTGCATCTTGACTTTCTTTTGTCGGATAGGAAAGCCAGATGCGACAATCTGACAGGATTTCTGGGTTTATCAGGAACTAGTCCAACGGTTATTCGGCGGTAATATTCGCCGTAATTACGTTCCCCTCGTTGTCGGCTGGGAGATATAGGCGGAAGGAATCGTATATCGCAGGGACCAGAACCTTCCCCTTCTTATCCTTCTTCGCCGCAATGGCAACAGCAACTTCGGCACCCCATTCCTTAGCGTCAGGATCCCACTCAAGATTGCATATCTGCCCCGAACCAGATGTGGCGTTCTTGCCGACATTGTACGTACAGGCCACAACGCCATTCTCGCCGAATTTCAATGCGAGCGTGCCGTTGCCGGCGGGAAACGCGAATGAGGCACCCGCCGCGAACACAGGTAACGGCTTTGCACCTTCAATGCCCCACAGGATGCCGAAGGCAGCACCGTCCTCGTCAAACGAGATGGTACCCTGCTCAACATCCAGATTTTCGTTATAGTCAACATAAACGGTCTTAGAGATAACCTTGCCCTGATACTTAAACTTAAGCGTTGCCGAAAAGTCATCCGAGTCATAGCCCGTTGCGGTAAACATTCTCTTGCCTCGCTCATCAAGGAAGTAGCCACTGATTGCGCCGCCCGGGGTCACGGTCATCTTGAAGTAAGCCTTGATCAAATCTACCGGGCCGGGCGCACGCACTTGCTGGCCAGCGCCCCTCTCCGTGCCCGACAGAGCGGAGCCTGCTGCTACGTAGCCATCGAAATATCTGAGATAAGCGGTGCCTACAAACGTGCCCGTCGCCCATGTCGGCAGAGGTGCGAGGTCGAATGTGGCCGTGGCCTTGTAGGACGTGACTTTCTTGCCAACCTTCTTCGAGACCGTGAACGTGACGGTTGTCTTACCCACCTTCGTGGCGACGCCGCTGATCTTCTTGGTCTTGGCGTTGTAAGTCCAGCCCTTGGGCAGGCCCGTCACTGACAGCGTCCATCCGTCCGAGGCATACACGTCAAGGTCCTCAAGCGAGAACGTTTTCTTCACTCCGGCGCACATGACGGAATCGTATGTGTTCGTGGAATAGCCTTCATCGCTCGTATTAAGCTCAAGCAGACCCATGTCCACGGCCGTAGTGACGTTCGGCACGAACACAGTCACCTTCTTCTTTGCCACGTTGCCGGCGGCTGTCTTCAGCGTCAGCGTGACCGCGTACTCGCCCGGCACGAGGGACGCCTCCTTGGCGACGATTAGCTTCATGCCGGAGAGCTTCGTCCCGGCGGGAAGCCCGCTCGCCGTCAGCGTCGCCTTGGTGTCGGAGAATACCGCGATTGCCAGATTTGTGGACAGCCCAGTCTCCTTGTCCTTGACGCGCCAGAAGTCATCGCAGACGATCGCCACGCCGTCCTCGGCCTCCTCCGCCTTGGTGACGAAGCGCGCGTACATGCCCTTCCTTCCCTCGGAGCCAAGCCAGGCGCCGCCAATCTGCGCAGAGACCGTAGCCGACTGCCAGTCAACGCCAGGAAGCGCATTGGTTGCGATGCGCGAGCAATCTTCGTCAAGGAACCATCCGCCGAAGAACCACTTCTTCTTGTCCTTAGTGGTCGCGGTGAACTTGACCGTCTGCCCGTACTGCTTCACGCCCACGTAAGCGGCAGTGCCGCGCACCGCGCCGTCCGGGTCGTTGTCAAGCACGCCCGTCGGGATGTAAACGCCGCCAAGGGAGCCGTTGTCGTGCACGATAATCGTCTTCGTCGTCCTCGCCGTCTTCTTGTTGGCGTACGTGACGGTGAGGTCGAGCGTGTACTTGCCGGCCGTCGTAGGCGTGCCGCCAAACCGCAGCTCGCCGTTCGCGAGGGTAGCCTTCATGCCGTCCGGCACGCCCTTCGCCTTGACCGACTTCGCAACGGAGCCTTTCGCGTCCGGCGGAACTTCCGTCGCCATGCTTAACATGCTGCCCGCCGTCAGCTGCTGCATGTCCAGCAGGCCCAGATCGATGTTCGCCGTGTTGACCACGCTTTCCTCCGCGTCGTCCACGACGAATCGAATCACGACCGTCCGCTTGAAGCCGCCGTTGTTCTTGGCGACGAACGTGGTGTAGTACACGCCCGCCTTCGTAGGGGTGCCCTTGACGACGGCGAAGCCGACGATGCTTCCGCCCATTACCGCGAAGTCGTTGCTCACGACCAGTCCCGGCGGCAGTCCCGCCGCGCTGACGGTGAACGGCGACACGCTTTCGCAGTAAAGCGAGAATTTCGCCTCCTCGCCGGTCGTAAGCGCCTTGGTGGGATCGTCCGGCTCAAGCACCTGCAGCTTGTCATTCTCGAGCGGGATCGTCGTCGCGATGAGGCTCACGTCCTCGCGCGCCATCTTGAAGGAGTATACGGCCAGAGGGGATACGAACTCGCCGTCCTCGTCGTACCAGCCGCCGAACGCGAAGCCGTTCCTGACCGCGGCCACGGCCTTCACCGTCGCGCCGACGTTATAGAGGCCCGTACCCGTCACAGCAACAGCCGCCTCGTCGTCGGAGAACAGCAGCACGGCAGGCTTTGCGCCGACCTGCACGGTCTCGGAAAACTTGTTCTTGCCGCTCGTGAACGTTACGGTGAACGTAGAAGCGGCGGTTCCGGTCAAGACGCCAGTCTTCTTGTTCCACGTCCAACCCTTCGGCAGACCGCTTGCCGTGCTGCCCTTGTAGTCCGCAAAGTCGATCGCGACCTTCTCTCCGGGCTTGTATTCAGGTTCGAGCCAATCGCCGTGGTCGAGCTCTCGCGTCTCCTCGAACCGGCCCGACAGGTCGGCGATGTGCTCGCGCGTCATGTCCGGGATCAGTCCGCCGATGGTCGGATCCGGCATCGCGTCGAAGTCAGGCACGATCTCGCCGTAGGCGTTCACGCGCATCGGCGGCATCAGGTCGCGGGTGATCTTGCCCTCGAAGAGCGCGCCGAGGTAGATGCGCGTCATGCCCCCGTCGTTGGGCAGAAGGGTGTAGTTGAAATCGGCGAGCATCAGATGGTTCGTGCTGAAGCCTGCCGCGTCGTACTCGGCGGCTACCTCCGCGAAGTTGACGGAGTTCGTCGCATCGAGAGCGTCAAGCGCGCGCTGCGTATTGCTTCGCGCGAAGGCGATCTTCGCCTCCATCTCGGGGTCGTACTCGAAGAAGTGCAGGTCACCACCTTCCGGACGCGCCTGCGCCTTGCCGTCGGCAGCGAGCGCGCGCTCCATGGCAGCCTTGAGCTGGCGGCGCGACGCGCCCAGGCGCGACGCGTCGCGCACCTTGCTGAACATGGCCGTCTGGTCGTTGATGAACTTGAGAGCCTTCCTTTCCGCCTCGTTCAAGGCTTCCCAGCGAACTTCACCGGTCTGCACCAATATGCCCACATACTGTTCGATATCGGGATTTGTATCGACCCATTCGCCGGTCTCCTCATCCTGATGCGGGTACATTTCTTCGTAAGTGTCATCGTCCCACCAGGGGCTCGCCCATTCTGGATTCTCCACGACATCCCATTCGCCGATACTGACGCTACCGTTGGCAACGGACCAGGACTTCTTCGCGAAACCTACCGGCTTCTTCTTGGTTCCAAGATTCACCTTCGCCATGTCAACCGTGAGCATCAGCTCGTTGCCGCGAATCGTGATTGCAGCGGGCACCTTCCAATCGTTCTCCGTCCTCCAATCGCATACCGAGCAAGTCACGTTCGTCTTCATGTGGTAGGATTCGCCATTGGTGTAGAAGGTAAAACTACCACACGATCCGACCGTTTTCGTGCCCCACAAGCCTTTCTCGCCATACACCCTGGCCAAGACGTTCAACTTCCTGTCACCGGACCTGATATCGAAATCAAGTTCTCGTACCTGGTTCGTCTCGTTCAGCCAACCATCCGCATACGGGTAGGCGAGGCGTAGCGAGAGCTTCGACCCGCTCACGACCAACGCGCCCGTAGCGTTGGTGGAAAGGCCTCCTTCCCCTTCTTCTGTCGTGGCAATCGCCCGGAAGCAACGTGCCGTCGTCTCCCATTTCTCGGTTTCGCCGATCTTTGGAAGCGTCTTTACGGCGGGTATCTTCGTCGCAAGCTTCACCATGTCGTTCACCTTTGGCCAGTTGACCGTGAGGTCGTACGCGCCGAGGAAGTTGAGGCCCGCAAGCGCGGCGTCGAGTCCGGCAAGCGCGAACTGCACGTCCGCCACGTCGATGGCCACCGTCTCGTCGATTGGCCACTCCTCCTTGTCGAGCGTCACGCTGCCGGTCCAGTTCGTCGAGATGCCGGCAAGCGCGGCCTTCGCCTCGTTGATGGCGGGCGTGGCAAGCGCGATGGTCTTGTCCACCATCGCGTTAACCGCCGCGGACTTCTTGTCGAGCTTCGGCTTCGGCGGCGTCACGCTCATGTGCATCCAGTCCACCGTGAAGCCGAACGTCTTGGCGTAGTCCGTGAACTGCTTGTTCTCTGCAAGGACTCCAAGCCGCGTAGCGGCGAAAAGGATACGCGCCTCGTAGTCGTTCGGATCCGCGATCATGCGCGTCTTGAACTGAGCAGCGAACCTCGCGAGGTCGCCAGTCCGCCAGCTCTTGTACTTCTTCACCTTGTCGCCCCACGTCTGAAGGTCAGGCTGCTTTCCGTCCGACTCGAACTTGAAACCCCACAAACGAACCGTAGGCGACGATCCATATTCTTCTATTTCCTCGTCATCCTCCCAATCGTATGACCGGTTGAAGGCTCTACAACCTTCCACCTCCCACTTCAGCGTATGCTTACCGGCGGGAACATAGAAATAAATCAGCCTTTCTGTCGTCTGGCCAGGACGCAACACATATTCGCTCTCGATTTCCTTGCCGTCCATATAGAACACGATGTCCGCATGTGGCGCTTGGTTGTAGTTGCCGGAGGCTGGAATGTCGCCGTTCGTCAGGGACCAGCGGAATGACAGATATCCGGCAACCGTCGTAGTGGCCTGCAGGCTGGAGACCGTCGGACTCAGCCGATAGCCATTCATCTTCCCCTTAGGACCTACCTCGGCGACGGTTCCGAAATCTGGCACGTCCACCATGTACCACTTGTCCGCCCCGACCGCTTTGAAATTCTTGAAGGACTTGCTGTCGCCGAAAATGGATGCCGCCATATTCTTGCCCCACTTCGCTACAAGCGTGATGTTCTCGCGGAAGGCCACCTTGTCCTCCTCCGACACTTTCTTTCCGCTCACGGAATCCATGTGCCAACCAAGGAAAATCCAACCCTTGCGCCTCGGCTCCGGAAGACGATACCCATATGTGTCTCCAGGCTTGTACTCGTACGGTTGCAGATATTCGTCATCCTCGTCGTCTAGCGTACCGCCGTTCATATCGAGCGTGACCGTCATTTTCGCCGGCGCAGGCGTCCACTCAAAGTCCGACAGCCAGGCCGTCCACTCGTCTTGCATGCCATAATCATAGAAATTCCAGGAACAGCAATGTTCACCATCACCATAAAACACCACTTCACGTTCTTCCCATGTGCTAGCGTGCCAGAAGTATATCTCATCCCCATCATCCTCCTTCATTTCAAAAGAATATCCGGACATACACATCACGCCGGAATAGATCGTGAACTTGTGGGACACCTTGTGCTTGAACTTGAGGGTACCAGCCCCCTCCATTTTCGCATAGGCCGCGCTAGGCGTTATATCGCCCCAGAAGTTGGTAACATAATTTTCAGGCGAACGCAACGCGCTCCCACCGCCGGCACCGGCACCATCTACCACAAACCAGGACGTCGTCCCCTCGTCGCTCGTAGTGGTGGAAAACGTAACGCCTGGACATTCCAGCTCCAAGTCCTTGTCGGCCCAAGCCGCAAGCCCCAGCAGGGCGACAACCGCCCAGATCATCCTTTTCATATCATTGCACCTTTGCGCTAACGCGGCATCCCTTTCGGGCTGTCCATGGGGCAATCCGACGGATCGCTGAGACCCAGAGACACGAAAACCCTTCCAGGAAACCGAACGTCGCTATGATACCAAATCGCGTCTGGGCGCGCAAGCGAACCGGTGTAAGCGTGATCGGGCGACTACCACGTCATCTCGGCAATCGTTCCGCTTATCAAGAACCTCACCCGTGCGGCATAGCCCTCGCCGTCGCGGCCGATCTCCACGACAGCCGTCGCGGACACGGTCTTCCTGTTCTTGCCAGAGCCGGTGGTGCGCGAGATCGTCACCACGCCATTGTCGGAAACGGAGAACTTCCATGCAGTTCCGTCATTTCCAGTGAAGCTCGCTGGCGCAGACGCCCGAATCGCCGCCAAAGCCTCCTTGGCCTCGGCATTGTCGCCGTACGGGTTGCGCCGTGCCGAGGCGACGGCGTCCGCATTGAGCGGCGTGTTCAAATCGGTCGTCAGGTAAGACCGGACAGTACCTGTCAGCTGATCCTCCGTCCACTCCGCATCCGGGTCGAGGACGAGCGCCACCACGTCCTTGTACTTCTTCGCCTTCTTGCCCGTACCGACTGTCCGCGTCGTGGATAGCGTCGCATGGTAGAAGCCGTCCTCGCCCGCCGTCCAGCCGGTCCGCGCGAGCGTCAGCGACCCGACCTTCGCCGTGATCTTGCCCGCGCTCGTCACGCTCACAGTCACCTTCCGCACCGCATTCCCCGTTTCCCATTCCCCATTCCCCATTTGCTCATACGTCCATCCGCAGAACGTCCCTCGCGCAAACGCTGGCAACTCAACCATGTGCCACATCACCGTCCATGACCGACTCGCCCCGGCGGACTTCACCGTGATCTTCATCGTGCCAGACGTGTTCGCGGCCGATGGCACGCCCGTCACGGCCTTCTTCTTGGCGTCGTACGTCATCCCCTTCGGCTGGCCCGTCACCGACACGCTCACGGGCGTCAGCCCTATCGCCCCAATCGGCCACTCCGTCACCACTCCGCACACATTCGTCACCGCTGGTAGGGCGGTCTCCCCGAGACCGCCGTCGTCCTCCATCGCCCCGAACCCGAAGCCGTCGAACTCCATCCCGATCCCGTCCTTGTCCTCGGCCTTGGTGATGAATTTCGCCAAGTACGTCACGCCACCTAGCGGCACCTTGAACGAAAGCGTCGTCTTCTGCGACACCTGAACCCCGCTATTCACTATTCCCTCTTCGCTATTCACTGTCTTGTACCAGCCCTGGAACACATACCCGCTCGTGGCATTCGCCTTCAGCGTCACCTTGCTCTGGTACGCCTTCGATCCCGTGCCGCTCACGGAGCCATTGCCATCCTTAATCACCTTGACGGCGTACTTTCTCGGCGTCCATTGCGCGTAGTAGGTGACGTTCTTCGTCACTTTCGTGCTGGCGGAGATCTTCGCGCCGCCGCTTTTCTTCGTGTACCATCCCTTGAGCGCATACCCCTCCTTGGTCGGCGATGGCAACGTCCCCACGGCCTTGCCCCTCGCCACGATCACCTTGTTGGTGACGCCATTCAACGAACCGCCGTTAGGGTTGAACGTGACCGTCCACGGCGCCGCCCAGTGCGCGTAGTATGTGACGTTCGCCTTGATCTTCGTCGATGCGGAGATCTTCGTCCCACCGCTCTTCTTCGTGTACCATCCGAGGAACGTGTACTTCCCGCGCTTGGGCGTAGGCAACTTCCCTACCGGGGCTTTGGGCAGCACCCTGCGCTCCTGTTCGCCCACCACGCCGCCGTTGGCGTTGAACGTCACGGTCTTCGGTCCGGCGGCCCTGAGCAGGGAAAGCATCCCGCTGGCGTCCTGATAACCCGTTTTTCGCGCAACGTACGTCTTTGAATCGTACGGACTGATCACGCACACCAGCGGCAATGTGACCGAGCCAAGGCCGCTCCCGTATTGCCAGAAGACGTCAGTCTGCCTGTCGCAGTCGCAGAACCATAGCACGTAATCGCCGAGCGCCATGCGGACTTCGGCCTCCTCGCACGTGAAGTCGCGCGTCCCGATAGTGTTGCCGCATGTCTCGCGCCCGCCAATGAAAAGTATCATCTTGTTGTCGCGCTTGGCCTCCGCGATGGCCGACGAGCCGCTCGTGTGCCACTTCAGGGGCTCAGGGAAGACAATGCCGTTCGCGACGCGTTCCAGCATGAGGCACAGGTCGGACGCCGAGTGGTATCCGCCCTCGGCCGCAAGCGCCCTGTCGCTCGCCGCATCGATAACGGCGATGAACGGCAGCGTGTAGCCGACATCGCCCCTGCTGAAATACTTGTAGGCTTCCTCGTATTGCTCGTCGCAGTCGTTGTACCAGCAGACGTAGTCGTTCTGAAGGTACCGCTTGACGCTGGGATCTTCGCACGAGAAGCTGCGCGTCGCCGTGGTGTTTGGGCAGTCGTCGCGTCCGCTGATCAGGAATACCTTCTTTCCCTGCGCGCGCGCCCTGGAAAAAGCCGCGCTGCGCGATGTCGCCCAGACAAGCGGGTCGGACGTGGCGCCGCCGCCGATTTCGCTGCCTTTCGCGTCGCGCCATTGGGCGACGCCGGCGAACGTGCGCGAGAGCGTCTGGGCGTTGTCGTGCGACGCGTCGCCAACCGCCACGCTCTTGTAGGAGTAGTCCGGCGAGGAGAAATACGGCACTTCCGTTCCGCCGGGGCCTTCGCCACCGTATGCCATGATCGTATGGTACTTCGCGCCCCCTGCCGAGAAATAGTAGCCCGCCGAATACTCGTACAGCTGCGGACCCGGGGAGGTGGACTGGACATCGCTGTGCCCGCAGCCCATGTTGTGGCCGACCTCGTGCGTCATCGTGTGCGACTGAGCGACAGACCGGACAGCGCAGGCGTTGTAGGCAATCTCGGAGAAGAACGCGAAATTCTCCGTTTTGAGGCTCCAGCCAAGACCTGTAGTTCCGTATGCCGAGCCCGTGTCGATGAGGACCGTGACGATGTCCGCGCCCACCTCGTCGCGCTTCGTCTTGACTGCCGCCCACCCTCCGGTGCCTTCTGTGGCACTGTCGAGCGCGGTGTTGAGATTGTCCGTGGATACGGACAGTCGCACCACGCCGACGAGCCTGAACCAGAATTGCTCGTCAAGGCCGGTGTTCGAGATCGCGTAGTTCATCTTCTGCACGGCAAGCTGGGCGAAGTTGGTGATTCCGCCGTTTTTGTCCGCCCATGTCGCCGCGTTGTTGTCGTAGGCCACAAG
>JAEEGL014487378.1_pt1 | contig 13052 bp, 9 predicted proteins | sample 9134231 | NCBI WGS metagenome assembly JAEEGL01 (sample SAMN16246548, study PRJNA631951) | gut metagenome | biome: gut microbiome; feature: rumen; material: fiber-attached | host: Bos | place: Iran: Karaj | collected 2018-10 | reverse complement strand
GGAGCTCGACAGCGAAAGCGAGCGCGTGGCGCCGCTCGAAGAAGAGATCAAGCTGCTGTTGCTGCCCTCCGACCCGCAGGACGACAAGAACGCCGTCATGGAAATCCGCGCCGGCACGGGCGGCGACGAAGCCAGCATCTTCGCGGGCGACCTGTTCCGCATGTACTCCAAATTCTGCGAGACCAAAGGCTGGAAAATAGAAGTGACCAACCTCTCCGAAGGCACGGTGGGCGGCTTCAAGGAAATCGTCTTTTCGGTAACCGGACAGAAAGTATATGGCACCCTCAAATACGAGTCGGGCGTACACCGCGTCCAGCGCGTGCCGCAGACCGAGACACAGGGCCGCGTCCATACCTCGGCGGCCACGGTGGCCGTATTGCCCGAAGCCGGCGAATTCGATATCGAACTCAACCTCAACGACATCCGGAAGGATACCTTCTGCTCGTCGGGTCCCGGCGGCCAATCGGTCAACACCACCTACTCGGCCATCCGGCTCACCCACATCCCGTCGGGCATCGTCGTCCAGTGCCAGGACGAAAAGTCCCAGATAAAGAACTACGAGAAAGCGCTCAATGAGTTGCGGACAAGGTTGTATAACATTGAGTACCAGAAATATCTGGACGAGATTGCATCCAAGCGCCGGACCATGGTCTCCACGGGCGACCGCTCGGCCAAGATCCGCACGTACAACTATCCGCAGAGCCGCGTAACGGACCACCGCATCAACCTGACACTGTACAACCTGCCGTTCATCATGGACGGCAACATCCAGGAAATCATCGATGCGCTGCAGGTCGAGGAAAACGCCGAAAAGTTGAAGGCCTCCGGCGTATAAAACAAGACATCAAACAATTATACAATACATTACACATTACGCCTATTCAAAACATCACATTATGGACTTTATCAGTAAAATCATCGAAAACGCCAAACGGCACCAGAAACATATCGTCCTTCCCGAAGGATTGGAAGAACGGACGCTCAAAGCCGCCGACAAAGTACTCGCAGAGAAAATCGCGCGTCTGACGCTCATCGGCAATCCCGACGCCATCCTCCGGAAAGCCGCGGAACTCGGCCTGAGCCACATCGGCGAAGCCCAGATCATCGATCCGGAAAACAACCCGAAGAAAGAAGCCTACATCGAACTGATGCTGCAAATCCGCCAGTCCAAAGGACTCACCCGCGAGCAGGCCGAAAAACTGATTGTCAATCCGCTGTATCTCGGCACCCTGATGATCAAGGCGGGTGATGCCGACGGCGAAGTGGCCGGTGCCATGAACGCCACGGGCGACGTGCTGCGTCCCGCGCTGCAATACGTCAAGACCGCCCCGGGCGTCAGCGTCGTTTCGGGTGTATTCTTCATGCTGCTCCCCGACAAGACCTACGGACACAACGGCATGATGGCCTTCGCCGACTGCGCCGTCACACCCAATCCCGATGAGAAACAGCTGGCCGAAATCGCCGTCACGACTGGCAAGACGGCCCGCATCCTCGGCGAATTCGAACCGAAAGTCGCCATGCTGAGCTTCTCGTCCAAGGGCAGCGCCAAACACGAAATGGTTGACAAGGTGGTCAATGCCACCAAACTGGCGCAGGCCATGGCACCCGACATGCAGATCGACGGCGAACTGCAGGCCGACGCGGCCATCGTACCGGCCGTGGCCAAGAGCAAGGCGCCGGGCAGCCCGGTGGCCGGTGGAGCCAACGTCCTCGTGTTCCCCACGCTCGAAGTCGGCAACATCGCCTATAAACTGGTCCAGCGTCTGGCACATGCCGAAGCCATCGGCCCGGTGCTGCAGGGCATGGCCGCCCCCATCAACGACCTGTCGCGCGGCTGCTCCGTCGAAGACATCGTCGATATGATCGCCATCTCCGCCAACCAGGCCGCAGGTCTGTAATCCCTCACCCTGTCAATACGATTGCCATGAAAATATTAGTCATCAACTGCGGAAGTTCTTCCATCAAATACCAGCTCTTCGACATGGACGGCCCGACCGTCATCGCCAAGGGATTGGTTGAGAAAATCGGCCTCAGTGGTTCGCGCATCAAACACGAACGCCAGGACGGCCAGAAAATCATCGCCGAAAGCGAAATTCCCAACCATCAGAACGGTCTGGAGAAAGTGCTGCAGCTGCTCATCAGCAAGGAGCACGGCGTCATTTCGTCGTTCGACGAAATCAACGCCATCGGACACCGCGTCGTGCACGGCGGCGAGAAGTTCAACTCCAGCGTGCTGATCACCGACGAGGTCATCGCCAAAGTCAACGAATGCATCGACCTGGCGCCACTGCACAATCCGCCGAACCTCGTGGGTATCTACACCATGCAGAAACTGCTGCCGAAAGTGCCGCAGGTGGGTGTCTTTGACACGGCCTTCCATCAGACCATGCCCGAGCATGCCTACATGTATGCCCTGCCGTACGACTTGTACACCGAATACGGCGTCCGCCGATACGGCTTCCACGGCTCGAGCCACCGCTACGTTTCGCAGCGTGCCGCCGAGATACTGGGCCGCGACCTGTCCAGCCTGCGCATCGTGACATGCCACATGGGCAACGGCGGTTCCATCGCCGCCGTACAGTACGGCCGCTGCATCGACACCTCCATGGGTCTCACCCCGACCGAAGGACTGGTGATGGGCACCCGTGTCGGCGATGTCGATCCCGGCTGCCTGGCCTTCATCATGCGGCGGAAGAATCTGGATGCGGCCGGCCTTTCGCAGCTCATCAACAAGGAAAGCGGCCTGCTGGGCATCAGCGGCGTGTCGTCCGACATGCGCGAAGTGTCCGAAGCCGCCAGGAACGGCAACAAGCGGGCCCGGCTGTCACTCAGCATGTTCGCCTACCGTGTCCGCAAGTACATCGGCTCATACGCCGCAGCCATGGGCGGTCTCGATGTCATCGTCTTCACGGGCGGCATCGGCGAGAACGTAGCGCCGATCCGTGCGGCTGCGGTGCAGGGACTGGAGTTCATGGGCGTGCAGCTCGACACCGAAAAGAACTCCACCATCCGCGGTGTCGAGGCGGCCATCAGCCTGCCCGAATCGAAGGTGAAGGTGCTGGTCGTGCCGACCGACGAGGAGCTGGTCATCGCCAAGGACGCCGCTGCCATCGTCTCAAAGCTGGCGTAAAAAAAGCGCCTCCGGTTTGAGGACGCCTTGAAATTCCGAAGGAATATGCTCAGAAGGGTCTCGCTTTTGGCGTGACCCTTCTGCTATGTGGTAGAGACGTCCTGGCAATTTTCCACTTTTCCAATGCGTTTAAGTTTTTTTTTGCTATCCATTACGTCGATTATACTGCTTTCTTTAAAAAATATTGGATTATTGCAGCAAGTATTGCCTGCCCTCTCGTAATTGCGATGGTTCTAACATTTGGGAAGCAGATGTTATTATGGGGATACGCAAGACGTCTTTTCACTCTCTATGGAACTGGAGCCACAATAGGCATTGTTGCACTACTTTTTCAGAAACAATATATTAAAGTTCATCCGATTCTGTCAAATAGCTCCTTTCTAGTCTATGCTGCACATGCAAGAATCGTTCTGCCATATATGATTTCTCTTTCTAACAGATTAATTCCGATTACCTGTCAGACCGCACTGATAACCAAGTACTTCATGGCCCCATGTATTACGGTTATCCTTCTTGTAGGATGCTACTCTTTATTGAATAGATGGACTCCAAAATTATTGGCATTCCTGACAGGTGGGAGATGATTCGCTTCTCATCATCAGTGTAGATGTACCGTGTTACTAGAACCATGAAGGCGAAGCCATCCGTGCTCAACATATACTTAAATTCATTGTCTATTTTCTAACAATGACTATGTCAGTTCAAGTCACAAAAACCTGCAGTTTTTATTGACTCATACAGAGAAGCGCCAATAATGTCTGCGCCAATAATAGACCAATGTGTATTATTGAGTTTATATACATCTTTTGTCCCGGATTCAATGGCATTTCTTAAAACTGGCCGTGAATCAAAAATACAACGATTATGGGGTATCTTGTCCAAAGTTGTATTTTTCTGATGCGTAGTAGATATCCAAGGCTCATATGCATCATATTTGTCTGTCGCAATCAATATGATAAGGTTTATCCCCTTCCTTGTCGAAATATCAATAATGTTTTCCATATTACGGATTGCTCGTGCAAAAACATCTTCAGATAAATTCTGCCATAGCAAATCTCCATCGTCATCTTGAACACTATTGTACACATGAAGAGTGCGTGAAAAACGTGAATGAGTAAAACAATCCTTTGACAATTTATATTTTGTAATTGGGCACTTATAGTTACACTTTAATCTAATCCAGGAAAAGTACCTGTTCAAAAAAGGAACTACACGATTATTCTCTCTTTTATCAGATAGTACAAGATGGGGGGGCTTAAATTTCTTCAAAGTATCGACGTTTGAGAATCGTCCTATCAAACTTCTTTCCACGCTTTCCACAATAACAACTTGCCCTGCCCGGAGATAACCACCGTTAATCAATGCCATATAGCTATTCGCAACGTCTAAATAATCAGGGCTCTTGAAATTTGCTATAGGATACTTTAATTTGACGCTTAATTCATACTGATAGCCCATTTTATTAAATTGACTGAATGAATCCCCAATAGTTATAACCTGGAAATACTTTAAAGAGTCTCTTTCATATACATCTAAAACCTCACCGTATAATGAAGAATCTCGTTCATACCATGAAACATCAAGACCCTCATACTCAGCCCCATATGGGATCATTCCTAATTTCCCAATATCTCCGGAAACATTTTTTATTACGTAAAAACGAAAATAGCCCGCAGGAATCAATACTATGAGTGATACAATGATAAATTTGAGAATAAACCTTCTCATAGTCAGTTTATTAGAATTGAAAATAAATAAATGACTGATTCTCTCCTGTAAAAAATACAATTACAGAACACAATGCAATATAAATAGCATATCGCAAGTACCATGGCATTGATGCAGGTAATTGAAGTCCATGTCCATTTCTTCTGTTGATCCATTCAACAAGAATCATTATGCATCCCCAGGCCGATATCGATCTTATTCCCGATTGGAAAAAGAACCTATAACCTACCTGCAGCGTTTCCCACTGCCACATTCCGCAAATATACTCCCATGCTTGACTGATTGAATCTGCTCGGAATAAAATCCAACCAATGACAACAAGAAGGAATGTGATGAGAATGCTTATTATTTCCTTATATGTCGGTAAAAATCTGTTTGATGCCACAATATCCGTATACTTGCGATTCTTGCCGAGAAGAATTAACGGAAGGAATAACATAGCATGATATGCCCCCCAGGCAAGGAATGTCCAGTTTGCACCATGCCAAAGCCCACTTACAAGGAAAATAACGAAAGTATTGCGTACTATTTTCAATTTGGAGCATCGACTGCCTCCAAGAGGAATATAGATGTAGTCTCTGAACCAAGTGGTCAAAGATATATGCCATCTCCTCCAAAACTCTGCTATATCTCTACTGAAGTAGGGCACATTAAAGTTTCTCATCAGTTTTATGCCAAATAATTTCGATGTCCCTATGGCAATATCAGAATATCCGGAGAAATCACCATATATCTGAACGGCAAACATTATCGCGCCCAACATCAAACTGCTTCCTGGCTGTGTTTGGTATGTTGAGAATATTTCGTCAACGAAGATGGCGCATCTGTCTGCAACAACCATTTTTTTGAAAAGACCCCATAATATCTGCCTGCTACCATCAACTGCTTGAGCATAATCAAATACGCGCTTCTTTTGAAACTGTGGAAGCAGGTTCGTTGCCCTTTCAATAGGACCTGCAACCAATTGTGGGAAAAAACTAACGAATGCAAAAAAATCAACAATATTCTTTGTTGGCTCTATTTTCCCTTTGTAAACATCAATCGAATAACTCAATGCCTGGAATGTATAGAAACTAATGCCTACAGGAAGGATGACGTTTAGGAGCAGGCCGTCAGTCTTACCTCCAAGAAACAAGTTTGCAAAGGAAGTGGCAAAGAAGTCATAGTATTTGAATACACCGAGAATAGCAATGTTCAACACTATGTTTACTGCACTGATTGTCTTTGCCATCTTGCCGTCATTCCACTTGATAAGCAATCCGCTTCCCCAGCTGCAGAACGATGTAAATGCAATCAGAAACAAGAATCTCCAGTCCCACCATCCGTAAAAAATGTAAGAAACTACGACAATAAACAGATTCTGTAACTTAAGACTCTTGTTAAATACAAACCAATAGAGAAGAAACACTATCGGAAGGAAGATTGCATATTCAATCGAATTGAAAATCATATAAAAGGGACTATATTCAAGAACTATATAAGATTTCTTTCTAGTGTACAAAAAAAGGCCGACTACGGTTAGTCGACCTCTTTCTATCTAATCATCTCTGAGGTCTTATCTTCTCCGCCTGTGGTGCCGGCCGAACAGCCGTTTCCAGAAACTGCGGTGACGGCGGCGGGCGGGATGTCCGCTCCGGCCGGACAGCATCCGATAGATCTCTCCCCAGTCCGGAATACCGCCGATGTTGCAGTCGTCGATATAGACATCTGCGCAGACTTTGCGCGAATCAGGCCCCTGACGGAACATCGATCCGTCCGGTGTGTCGCTGTTCACCGCATAGAATTCGAGACCGCGGGCCCGGCAGAATTCCACCGCTTCCTCCAGCAACTTGCCTTCGCGTACCGTCCAGAGGATAATCTTGTGGCCTTCGTCCGCGAGCGCCGACAGCACATCGGTGGCAAAAGGTATCTCCTTGCCGATGGCAGGATACTTGTGCTCTACGATGGTTCCGTCGAAATCAACCGCGATGATCATACGTATCAGTTGTCAGATTCCTTCTCTCCGTAGCCATAGCCGTAACCATAGCCGTAGCCATAGCCGTAGCCGTAATAGCCATAGGCATAGTGTCCGCGGCCGCGACGGGCTTCGACACTGTTCATCACGATGGCCACATTGTTCAGTTTGCCGCCGCTGTAGAGTTCCTCAAGTTCGGGCAGCGTCCGGCGGTCCACCTGACCGCTGCGCAGCACAAACAGGTTGAGGTCCACCACGCGGTTCACCACCGTGGAATCGGCCACCATATTCACCGGCACGCCGTCGAAGACGATATAATCGTACATTCCGCGCAGCTGTGCGATGAGTTCGTCGAAACGTTCACGGCGCAGCAAGGCCACCGGGTTGGGCGGCACGAGACCGGCCGGAATGAAATCGACGCCCTCGACCACATCCTTGTGCAGGATGTCATCCAGCGTGAGCTGGTGGTCAATCAGATAGTTCGACATACCCTTGGTATGGTGCTTGAGGCCCCACATCCCCGACAGCGTACGCTTGCGCAGGTCAAGGTCGATAGCCACCACCCGGCGCTGACCGTCGGCCAGGCACGCCGCGATGTTGGATGTCACGAAACTCTTACCGGCACTTACATTGTACGAAATCATGCTGATGACCATCGCCCCGGACTGTTTCTCACGCATGAAGTCCATGTTGGTGCACAGCATACGGAAACTCTCCGTAAAGATGCCCTTCGAATTGCGGTCGTAAATCACCGGCGCACCCGTCTTCTTCTGTTTCTTGAACAGTTTCTTGGGCACCCTCGGGATATCGCCCAGGATCGGCACATCGATTTCTTCTTCGACATCCTTGCGCGTATAGATCTTGGTATCGAGGAACAGTTTCAGCAGCAGGATCATACCCGGCACCGCCAGGGCCAGAATCACGGCGATGAGCAGCATTTTCTGGCGCGTGGGATACACCGGCATCCAGGAGCCTTCGGCTGCATCAACAACCCGGGCGTTGTTGTCCACCATGACCTGCGTCAGGGCGTTCTCCTCCCGTTTGTTGAGCAGATACACATACAACGACTCCTTGATGTTCTGCTGGCGTTCGATGGTCAGCATTTCGCGGGCACGGCTCGGCATCGAGATGAAATTCGACACCGAAGACTGTTCCCTGCGCTCCGCGTCCGCTTTTTTTGTGTTCAGCGAACCAATCACATTGTCTATCGCGTCAATCAGATTCTGGCGCAATGACTCGAGCGTCGCATCCAACCCTTTGACAACCGGGTTCTCCGAACTGCTGTCGGCCCACAACCTATCCCGACGGATCTTGGTCGTGTTGTACTGGGCAATCTGCCCCTCGACCCGCGAATCATCAAAACCGGTGTTCGCCGGAATGAGTTTGTCCACATTGGCCGGATCGGCAATGTAATCGCGGATGGAACGCGCCAGGCGGAGCTGGGTTTCAAGCGTGGCAATGGAGGCCGTACTGGTACGGTACTCCGACAGGTACTGCTGGGCCTCTTCCTTCGCATCCATCATCCGGTGCGACGCCTTGTATGAAGCCAGCTGCTGTTCCACGTCGCCGAGTTCCTCCTGGATGATTTCGAGCCGCTCAGCAATGAATTCTGCCGTATTCAACACCACCTGGTTCTTCTCGGCAATAGCATCGTCATTGTAAGCTTCAACCAATGTGTTCAGGATGTCACTGGCGCGCGCCAGTGAATAGTCCTGCATCGAAAGCCGCAGCTGCGAGGCCGCCTGATTCGTCTGGGAAATGCCGAGACGTCCCAGATAGGCAGCCGCCGCCGAGCGTGTCGTCACCTTGGTCACCTGGATCTCCTTGCCGAACCACGATTCGGTGTAATTGCGCGTGGGAATGACGGTCACATAGCCGAGCCGCGTCCTCACGGAGTCGCCGAGCGTCAGCAGGGTGTCGGCCGGACCGCCGAGCGTGCCCAGATACACACGTACCTTGTCCACATCGACCGGTGTCACCCGGAGGGACCCCGACGAAGTATCGATGTTCTTGCGCGGGAATACCACCTTGACCGGCGAACTGGTATAGAGTTCTGTCCAGCGCAACATGTCCATGCGGCCGTAGTTGACGTCGGCATCAAGCCGGCGCACCACGTCGGCCATGAGTTTCTTCGAGCGGAACTGCAGCATCTCGTTCGAGAGATTCACGCGGTTGATCATCTGGTTGAACGCATCCATCCGGACCGAGGTCTGCGCCTTGCTCGGATCCTTGATGCGAATGTTCATCGTGCTGCGGTACACAAACTGCGTCTTGGCATACTTGTAAAGCGCCACACCCGAAAAAACAATCAGGCAAAGCAGGAAGATATACCAATAACTCAGCAGATAACGGAACAAATCGACCAGATTGATCGATTTCTCCATTGTTTTTTTTGTTTCTTCGGGCATGACAGTCTTTTATCTGAAAATCCACCAACTGATAGCGGCAAGCGCCGAAACAGTGGAAAGAGCCACCGAAAGCAGGCGTAATGCCAAATCGCCATCAGCGTCAAGTTTGGAGCGACGGGGAATGGCATAGATGATGTCATCCTGCTGCAGATTGAACACCGGAGAGTTAAACAGGTCCATGGAGTACATGTTGACTTCGTACGCCTTTCGGACCATACCTTCCGTCCGAATAACCAACAGCCTTCCACGGTTGGCAGCTAATGATAAATCTCCAGCCGCCACAATTGCTTCAATCAAATTCATCCGGCCGTCAGGAGCCGGCAGAACGATTGGACCGGTTTCTCCAAAAGCGATGACCTTGAAATTGGTCAAGGAAACCGTCACAATGGGCTCTTGGATGTAGCCATTCTCTATGATGGCATTCGTAATCAGTTCCTTGATCTCATCGATGGTCAGATCGACAACATGCAGTGTGCCCAGAAACGGCAGTTCGATGTCTCCTTTGTTATCTACCAGGTAGCCTCGACTTTCATCGGGTGCATCGACACTGGTCACCAGCTCGCCGTTCTCCGAAGAAACACTGAAACTGCCAGTCATAACGTTAAATGGCACCGCCAACTCAGCCCGGGTCGCATAAATCATAATGTCCAACCGGTCACCCGGATGGACGACCAGTTCCTCGACCGGCTGCACCGGATAAAGGTCGCCTACGACAAGATCTTGCATGTACGTCAGTTTACGCGAACTGGCGCAAGACGAAAGCAGCACCGCCGCTACGAGCGATGCGAGTGCGATACGGATTCTCATGGTGCTACAGCCGGCACTGGACACCGAGGCTCAGCATGCCGCGGAAATCCATCGAAATACCGCCCTTCAGGCCATTGAAATTGTCGCCGTAGAATTCGCCGCAGAAGTCGGCGTAGATGCTCACCTTGTCGTTCAGGTCGTACTGGGGAATGAAACCGATGCGGAAGGCCGGCACATGATGCGACCAGCCGTGCTCCTGCCAGGGATGCCAGGCATACTGTTCCTCGGTGCCGTACATGGTGTCGGCAAAGCCGTAGGTATGCGCACCACCGATACCCGCATAGACTTTCGGGGTCCATTTGAACGTGGGCGCCGGAATCGAGAAGATGGCGTCGGCGAAGATGCTCAGGCTCTTGAATTCATACGGGAAATAATGCGGCGTGTTGGGCCCGAACGGATGGGTCTGGTCTAAGTTGCCGGCCGAAGCGTTCTTGCCGTATTCTACCATCACGCGGGCCGCCCATTTCGGCGAAAAAGTATAACCAAGCGCCAGGCCGGCCTGCAGGGAGAACAATTCCTCCGTTTCATGATTGTCACCATAGGTCCAGGTATTCTCGTTTGCAGAGACGAGCGCACCGCCCTGCAATGCAATGAAGAATCCCTTTTCGCCACCCTGCGAGCCCAACGAAACGGCACTGATCGGCTCAGTCTGTGCAAACAACATGGCTACCGAAGCGGCAAACATCATGACAGTCAAAAATAACTTTCTCATTTTCAATTTATTTTATGTGGTTATTGTCAAAAAAAAGGCTTTTTTACCAAGCCGCAAATATATAATTTTTTTTTGTATGCAAAGACTATTTTTTTCATCCATCGGATTATTTTTCAGTCAACTTGTGGTAAAGTCGCAGCACCGCCGCCGTCATGGCCTCCAAGGTGAAGAGTTCTTCGTAGCGGCGGCGGGCCCGCGCCGCATAGGCGGCCCGTGTTCCCGGATTGTCCGCCACGGCGCGCAGGGCTTCGGCCAACGCCTGCGCATTCTCCGGAGACGCGTTTAGTCCAGACACGCCAGCGGCATTGACCCACGAAACGCCCGACCCGGGAATCTCCGTGGCCACCACCGGCCGTCCCGCACTCATGGCCTCGATCTGCGCGATGCAGAAGGCCTCGGTTTTCCAGATGGAACTCACGGCATAGACATCGCAACCCGAGAAATACGACGGCAGATCCTCATCGGCCACATAGCCGGCCAGCCGCACGCGGTCTGTCAGGCCTTCGTGGTCGATCTGTGCCTGCAACTCCGTCCGGAGCGGTCCTTCACCTCCGATAATGAGCCGATAGTAATCAGGCAGATACTTCATGGCCTCGATGAGGTAACGGTATCCTTTATACGACACCAAACGGCCGATGGAGAAGATGGTCCGGGAACCGGGATCGGGCTGCTTCGCGCCCGCCGGCATCGGATGGATGCCGATAGGCACATAGGTCGTCTTATGCTGGAAATCCGCCAGCCACGGCGACTCCGCCACATAGACCGGCGTGGTGCCGACAATCAGGCCGGCCCGCTTGCAGAGCCACCGCTGCAGCGGCCGGTAGAGTTTCAGCAGAAAGCGCTGTTTGAGGATGTCGCTGTGCCAGTGCAGCACCACCGGGCCGCGGTAACCGCTCAGGCGCAGTGCCAATGCTGCCATCGGGTCGGGATGGTGCACGTGGATGAGGTCGTACTCGACGGCATGGCGGCGCAGATAGCACACCAAAGCCGGCGAAAGCATCGTGGCGGCCGCCTTGCGCCAAGCCGGCACACACAGGATACGGCCATGCGCATTCAAGGTGATGATCCGCATCCGGCCTTCGGTGCGGGCCATCGGGCGATCGGCGGCATCAACGGGGTCGGACGGGAGCATGCAGCAGAGCATGTCGCAGTCCACACCGTGCGCCGAAAGCCCCTGCGTGAGGTCGCGCATCACTTTCTCCACCCCGCCCCTGACGGGATAGAATTTACCGAGCTGCAATACTTTCATACAATCTTATATATGTTTCGTAGCGGTCCTGCTTGCGGAAATGCGCCAAAGCATAGGCCCGGCAGGTGTCACGCCAGGCGTCCGGGCTGGTCGCTGCGATATGGCGCACCCGCTCCAGCATGCCCGCCACATCGCCCTGCGGCACCACATAGCCGGTACCGTCGGTCACCGCCTCGACGCTGCCGCCTGTCCGGTAGGTCACCACCGGCGTGCCCGAGGCCATGGCCTCCATGTTCACCGTCGGATAGTTGTCCTGCCAGGTCGGATTAAGCAGTGCTGTGGCCGTCGCATACAACGCCGACAATTCCCCGACATCGGCGGTCCGGCTCACCGGAATGACCTGCGGCGGTAGTTTCACGGCTGTCCGCCGGTCGACGCCCACCATCACCAGCACCTCGTCCGGCCGGAGCATGCCCGCCATGCGGACCAAGTCGTCCAGACCCTTCTCCGGACTCCAGATGCTGGCCACGGCCAACAGCACAGAGCGGTCGCCGAGCCTGTATTTTTCGCGCACCTTCCGACAGGCTGCCGCATCGTGCGGACAGAATACCTCGGTGTCGATACCGTTGGGAATCACCTCATAACGATAATCACCCATGAAAGAACGGGCCATTTCACCCCGCAACCATTCCGACACGGGCACGATGGTCAGCCGGTCGGTCGGCATTGCCGTGAAGGCGACACGTTTATCCTCGAAATTACGCCGGGAACGGTCGATGAACCAACTCGCCGGAAAGCGGCACCGCTGGGGACAGGTGTGACAGTGCGACTGCCAACGGTCGCAGCCGACCGCCGAATAATAATAGCAATGGCCTGTATAGAGCCAGCAGTCGTGCACCGTCCAGACCACCGGCACACCGCAATGGACCAGATAGTCGAACAGTATCTTGTAATTCAGGAAATAGCCGTGAAGATTGTGCAGGTGGATGACATCCGGGGCCAAATGGTCTATCTGACGCACCAGCCGGCGCGTGGCAGCCGCAGACCCCAGTCCGTGCGCATCACACAGCCGCGTCAGCAGACCATGAAACGCCACATCGGCCTTCCCTCCTACCGGGATTTTC
>JAEEGL013777317.1_pt1 | contig 13052 bp, 8 predicted proteins | sample 9134231 | NCBI WGS metagenome assembly JAEEGL01 (sample SAMN16246548, study PRJNA631951) | gut metagenome | biome: gut microbiome; feature: rumen; material: fiber-attached | host: Bos | place: Iran: Karaj | collected 2018-10 | reverse complement strand
TGAGGAAGCCATCATAAGGCCTCTGGTCCATCCGCTGGAATCGCCCAGACAATAGAGTCCCTTTACATTCGTGGTGAGATCCGGCTCCATCTTAACCTTATTGGAATAGAACTTGAGCTCGGGGCTGTAAAGCAGGGTCTCTGTCGATGCAAAGCCGGGAACGACCTCGTCCATGGCCTGAATGAAGTTGATTATGTTGGTCATGGCACGGTAAGGCATAGCAGCCGTGATATCTCCCGCAACCGCATCGGGAAGAGTGGGACGTACGTTCGAGAAGGAAAGTTCCTTTTCCCAGGTTCTCTTTCCGCAGAGGATGTCTCCGAAACGCTGAACGAGGATCTGTCCGTTTGCAAGCATATTTGTAAGCTCTCCGACCTTCTGCGCATATTCGATCGGCTTGTTGAAGGGAACGGAGAAATTGTGGGAGCAGAGTATGGAAAGGTTGGTGTTCTGGGACTTGAGTTCCTTATAAGAGTGTCCGTTTACAACAGCAAGGTTGTTGTCGTAGTTCTCTTGGCTTACAAAGCCTCCCGGGTTCTGACAGAAGGTGCGGACCTTGTTCTTGAATGGAAGGGGATAACCCACAAGTTTGGATTCATAGAGGACATCGTTCACTTCCTCCATGATCTCGTTTCTGACCTCAACTCTTACACCTATGTCAACGGTTCCGGGCTTATGGGCGATATCATACTTCGCGCAGAGTTTTTCCAGCCACTCGGCTCCTCTTCTGCCTGTGGCGATGACCACATTATTGGCCGTATATTCCTTCCTGCCGTCGCTTTCGTCAAGGATTATGCCCTTTACGACACCGTCGTCGATGATGAGGTCTTCGCAGGATTTGTTGAAGATCATATCAACGCCGTGATCCTGGAGATAGTGTTCCAGATCCATATAGAGCTGCTGCGCTTTTTCCGTGCCAAGGTGGCGTATGGGGCAGTCCACAAGCTTGAGTCCCGCCTTGATGGCCCTTCTTCTGATCTCCTTCACCTTATCGGGATTGCTGACACCTTCGACATGTGTGTCCGCACCGAAATCAAGGTAGATGGAATCCGTGTAATCGATGAGCTCCTGGCAATTCTGCGGTCCTATGAGAGTAGGGAAGTCGCCGCCGACCTCATATGAAAGCGAGAGCTTGCCATCCGAAAAAGCGCCTGCTCCGGAAAAGCCGGTGGTGATGTTGCAGGGTTTGCAGTTTACGCAATGGCCAATCTTCGCCTTGGGACAGCTGCGCTTTTCAATGGGCTGGCCCTTCTCTATCATTAAGATCTTTCTTTTGCTGCCGTTCTTGATCATTTCATATGCAGTGAAGATACCGGCAGGTCCGGCTCCCACGATTATAACGTCATAATTCATAATATCGCTCCTGTTCATAAGAGTTATAAGGATCAATGATCCAACATCTTATTATAACTTATTATTGAAGAAATGTAAATTGATCATTTCCCCAAGCCCTTAGCGTACCTGTCCCACAGTTCATCGATCGTATATCCCGTAGCCTCTTTCCACAGGGAATGACGATAATTCGACTGCTTAAACGCAGTGTTCAGTTTGGAAGCAAACTCGCTGTCATAGGTATCCACAACATATTTTATAAATGAGGCGGTAGTTCTGTAACTGTCGGTATAACTGGTTCCGGGTCTGTATCCCTCCAGTTTCCATCCGGTATTATCGTTCCATATGCCGAACAGATGTCTTCCGTAATCCGTAAGTCCTTCACCGAGCCATGTAACATCCTCCCTCGTAGTTGTAATGAAGGCATAATTCTGGGCGGTATGGATGAGTTCATGTGTTACACAGTCATAATCTCCGGCTGCGGCCACATCATAGCCTATAGTGATTACCGGTACTTCCTTTACCACGGTTGCATATGCCGCAACTCCCGGTATGTTCATTTCATCATATCTTACGATTATATGATTGAACTTTCCGTTGTTAAAGAACTCATACACCGGTACATATACGGTAAAGAGCAGTTCCTCTATCTTAGACTTCGTTTCATCGGAAACACGATCATTGTCTTCGAAGGTTATATACTCGGAAATATCAATATCCGAAGCTTTACACTCAACCCTGACGGAGCAGGACAGTTCTCTCTTGGTATCTGTTACTGAAATATATGATATGCCGGCCTTTACTCCGGTGACATTTCCCTTCTGATCCACTTTGATCACATCAGGCTTAGAACTCTTCCAGACAAGGCCGGAAGCTTCATATCCATGGCCCTCCACCTTAAACTGCCTCGTTATGCCTGTGAAGACAACCTCCCTGCTCGCACTGAAATCAAGATAAGGATCGACCACCAAAAGCTGATATTCCCTTTCATCGCCGGTGAGCTTATTTACAAGTGTTACAGATGTTCTTCCTGCTGCTTTGGGTTTAACAATACCATCGGATGTGACCGTTGCAATGTCTTCATTCGAGCTTTTTATCTGAACGTCCAATCGGTCATATATGTCCGATGCAACCTTTATTTTTTGTGTAGCATTTGAATAGATCGAAGTTTCAAACCCATCCGCATAAATCGGTCGTCCCACCGTGCATATTTTTGCTATATCGCCGGCAGCCCCATTCTTGTCTTTGAATACAATATCCTCGGTAAGGTCAAATAAAACATAGCCCTTTTCGATGTCCATAAAAGAAGTGTCTGCAATAAAAACAGGGATTTCTTTATTCTTGATCGTTGCCGTTACAAGGATCTCATCAAATGTTTTATCAATATCGTATGCCTTCTGCACCGTGGCAAAAATGCCTTTCTCCAGCTTTTGTCCCTTAAAAAGGTCTATGCTTGCAGTATCAAAAGTGCATATATCCACAGTCTTCTTCCCGTTGTCGGTTATCCCCCGGATCTTGATCTCGACTTCCACACGTTCGGAAATACTGTCTGTAGGTAAAAAGACAGTAACATTGCAAAGGCCTTGAGTCAGTCGTGCATTTTTGATCTTTGCTGCATAGGACAATTCAGCGGTCCGATCCGAGTTACTATTATTTGCATTGAGATAGATGCCTTTATCACACCATTCTCCGGATGAATTGGTGCCTTTATTGCTACCGCTTAATGTAAAGGCCTTCTTCGTCCTTTGTTGTCTGCTGTGGTCGTAATCCGATGCATTGATGACTGCGTTATCAAGATCAACGATATGTCTTACTCCGCTATAATCATTGACAGCCAGACCCAGCACCTCTATCTTGCATGCATTATTTCCCTTGTGATGGGTTTTTATCGTTATCTTTAATTCGTCCTGTTCGTTAAAATCCTGTTTGTATGGGATATTGATACATGACAGCCTGTTTTGATCCAATTGGACGGCACCAATATCTAACCGCCCTGCTGCATAGCTGGTAAAGTCGTACTCATTTAGGGAAGCCTCTATGGAATAATCACCGTCAAGCTTAACATTTTCCGGAACATTTATATACACACTGACAAAGCCTTCCGTCATAACCGCAGGCTTTTCGGTTTCTATTATGATATTGGTTTCGCTCTCAAACCACCAATTTTTCTCATTAACAGAATTCCCGATAGCAGTACTGATCTTTCCGTCATATGCCGTAACGGTCGTTCCCGGCTTTTTATCCGCACTCAGAAGGATCTTTTCCGCCGGCGCATCGGCAATTATTATAGGCGTAGAAGTAGCATTGATATTCCCCGGATCGGCAACAATATCCGCTTTGCAGGCTATCTCTTTCCAATCGCCTTCTTTCCCTCCCGGGCGTGTATCGAAAACGGTGAATTCGGAGTTATACATATTTAAATCTGTAAATACATGTCCTTCACTGTCAATTATCCTATAATCATAAAGCGTTATTTCCGATGGATCGGATCCCTCATAATGATGTTTAAATGTTAACGTTAATCGATCTTCGGCCCAACCGCCGAAATCAAAATCTACCCACGCTGTCACTATCATGCCTTCTGCAGGTATTTCAGCTGAAGCCAGTTGACGGTCTTCGCCTCTTATGCCGTAAAAGTGTGAGTCCTCTATCCACCATTCAAATGTGAAATCACCGGATCGGTCTTTATTTGGTCCCACAAGGAATTTAACATAGGCTGTCCCCTTCTTTATACTCAAGGGCAGTACAACTGATCTCTCAGCTACTACTTCGCTTAAAGGCCAGGAGTCTTGGCCGGAAGCAGCCTTTCCCATAAACGTATACCTGTTAGACCCGCTTTCTTTTATATCTGACAGTGGGATCGGTGAAGGGGTCGGCGTATTTGTCGGCGTTGGCGTATTTGTCGGTGTCGGCGTATTCGTAGGCTTTGGCGTAAGTGTTGCTCTCGGTGCCCATGTAGGTGTAACCGTAGGCGTGGGAGTGACCGACAATATGGCAGCCATTTTCGAATTCTCTTCTTTCAGCCTGGAGTTTTCTTCCTTCAGCTCCTGCAGCTGCTTTCCCAGCTCCTGATTGCTCATTCTCACTCCATCCAGCATATTCTGAAGCAGCAGGATCTCACCGCTGTTTGCACATCCTGTAAGAAGTGTCATAAAGCACAATAAAACAATGATAACCTTTTTCCCTAATACCTCTCTGATCATAAGATTCCTCCTCAATGAATAAATGTATGTTTATTATAGCATATATCATCCAATCACAGGTCAAATCAAGGCTAAACCGTCAGCTAACTTTATTCCTGTCGGATGTATACAGATTGGCCGTCGAACTCTCTTGCCATCCTCCATATCTGCCTGTACATGAATTATAATAAAAGATAATGAAGGTTTAAACAAAAACTTCACTATGCTTCATTAAAAACCTCATAGTACTTCACTGCATGCTTTGCTAACTTCACTATTATGCCCCACACTCGTGCATTCTTTTTTTCCTCCGCCCTTTGTGAATTCAATATCATTTGTTGACTTTAACCTGCCCCGGGGGCAAATACACACGCCCTGGTGGGCAAATACACACGCCCTGGGGGCAAATACACCCGCCCTGGGGGGGCAAATATGGGAAAAGCATCGGAAATGAATAAAACATCGGTTTCCGATGCTCTGTTTTCACCCTCGGGAATGTAGATAGCATCGGAAAGGGATAAAAAGAAGATTCTCGATGCCCGATTGGCTATATATTACAATTCAAGAAGGGTCACATATAGACAAAAAGCATCGGAAATGCTCACAAGAACAATTTCCGATGCTTTTTTCTTTCTATAGCTGAAAAATAGGGCATCGGGAAGTCAAGTTTATGCAATATCCGATGCTCTCCCCAGTCAGCAAGAAGCATCGACACAAGGGAATGAACCCTCAACCCCGTCCCCGAGGTCCATCGTTTGTGAATTCAATATCATTTGTTGACTTTGGCCTGCTTTTACCATATATTAACTATGATTGGGCTGTTGTGCCCAAAGTTTAGTTGGGAGGTAGATATGTTTTCAACCGGAAATGGCGGAGTTCACGTTCCGCACAATAAAAATACGGCCGGATCACCGGCTGTACGCATGCCGGCGCCCGAAGCAGTGATATTGCCAACATCAATGCATATCGGAAAACCGGCAAATCCCGTGGTTAAAGCGAAGGACCATGTAAATGTGGGCACCCTTATCGCCGAAAGCACAGGTCCCGTATCGTCCCCGATATATTCAAGTATTTCGGGAGACGTAACAAAGATCGACACAATTCTCACTGCCCAGGGAACATTCGTCCCTGCGGTTTTCATTAAATCTGACGGATTGATGACAGTTGATGAGAATATCAAACCGCCTGCAGTTAAAGATTATGCTTCTTTCATCGAGGCTGTCCGTAACAGCGGCATAGTAGGTCTCGGAGGCGCAGGCTTCCCCACCGCCGTAAAGCTGGACGTAAAAGACACTTCGAGAATACAGGAGCTTGTGATCAACGCCGCTGAATGCGAGCCTTACATCACCAGCGACACAAGGACCATGATCGATGATGCGGACGATGTAAAGGAAGGCGTAAAGCTCTTCGAAAAGTATCTTGACATCAAAAAGGTCATCATCGGCATAGAATCCAACAAGCCCGAAGCAATCAGGAAGATGAAGGAAGTGTTCGCGGACGATCCCGCTGTTTCCGTAGCGGTCCTTCCCGGCGTATATCCTCAGGGTGCCGAAAAAGTCATCATAAAGAACACGACCGGTAAAGTGGTTCCCGCAGGAAAACTTCCGATAGATGTTGGCTCCGTTGTATGCAATGTTACAACTATGGCTGCGATCGCAAGATATATCCGCACGGGTATGCCCCTCATCGAGAAGTGCGTAACGGTTGACGGAACCGCTGTTCCCGAGCCCAAAAATGTGATCGTTCCTATCGGCACTCCCGTCAAGGAAGTCATAAAGTTCTGTGAGATCCCCGAAGAAGGCATATACAAGATCCTTTTCGGCGGTCCCATGATGGGGCTTGCCACTCCCGATCCCGATGCGCCGGTGCTCAAGAACACCAACGCGATCACGGTCATGAATATAAAGGAAGCATCCCAGCCCAAGGCAACACAGTGCATACATTGCGGTATGTGCGCAACGCACTGCCCGATGAACCTCACGACCTTCGCGATCGCACGCGCGTTCGAGCGTGACGATGCCGAGGAGCTTGCAAGGCTCAGAGTCGATCTGTGCGTCGAATGCGGCTGCTGCTCCTATATATGCCCTGCAAAACGTCCCCTTGTTGAGATCAACAAGCTTTCAAAGAACAAGGTCCGCGCTTATCAGGCAAAACAAAAGCAGCTGGCTGCCGAGAAAGAAGCGGCCAAGGCGGCTGAGGCAACCAAAGCGGCTGAGGCGGCTAAGGCAAAGGAGGCAGACAAGGCATGAACAGACTGTTTATTTCCGTTTCACCCCATTTTCATTCAAAAATGACGACCCGGAGCATAATGCTTGATGTTATCATAGCACTGCTCCCCACAACGATCGCAGGTCTCATCATATACGATACGGTCAAGACTCTGGGCGTTCTCGCCACGAGCATAGGCTTTGCGCTTATCTCCGAATATCTTTTCAATAAGATCGCAAAGAAGACGCAGACCGTCGGAGATCTTAGCGCCGTTGTCACAGGCCTTCTCCTCGGACTTACCGTTCATGCGGATATGCCCCTGTGGCAGGTCGCGATCGGCTCGATATTCGCTATCGTTATCGCCAAAGGCGTGTTCGGCGGCATAGGCCAGAACTTCGCGAACCCCGCTATCACAGGCCGTCTGCTTATGGCAGTATCCTTCGGATCCATGGCGAATGCGGCTTTCCCCGTTGTTGATACTGTTTCGAAGGCAACACCTCTCGCGGTTCTCGAAAACAAGAAGATGATCTTCGAGGGCGGCGTTTACCTCATCAAAAACTGGAAGGGCGTTGTTACCGGCCAGACCGATCTGCTCTCCCTCTTCCTCGGGATCAGGGGCGGTGCCATCGGCGAATCCTGCACGATCGCACTCATCATCGGCTGCCTCTATCTTCTTGCCAACAAGATCATAACCTGGCATACACCCGTTGCCTACATCGGCACGGTATTTGTACTTTCCTGGATCATCACCGGAGACTTCTCGATGGCTCTTGCATATACAATGGCCGGCGGTCTCTTCATCGGTGCGATCTTTATGGCTACAGACTATGCTACGACGCCGTACCGTCCGCTCGGAAAAGCGATCTTCGGCATAGGAGCCGGTATCATAACCGTTATGATCCGTTTCTGGGGAAACCTTCCCGAGGGCGTAAGCTTCGCCATCCTCGTAATGAACCTTCTTACACCTTATATTGACAAATGGACTGCAAAGAAACCTTTCGGAGGTGAAACAAAATGAAAAAGAATCTTCCGAATGTATATATTTTAACGGCCATATGCCTTATCACCGCTCTTCTTCTCGCGGTGGTTAACGCATTTACCCTTCCCGTCATAAAGGCGGCAGAGGATCGCGCAACACAGGCTGCGCTCCTCGAAGTTCTTCCTTCGGGCGGCTCCTTCACCAAGGTCGATCTTGAAACAGCGGCCTTCGACCGTTCTTCGCTCGAGACCGAGGTTGAAGAGATCTACAAAGCTTCTCAGGGCGGATATGTCGTAAAGCTTCTTACATCAGGCTATTCCACCGGCCTTCAGATCATGGTCGGCGTAAATGCCGAAGGCAAGGTTGAAGGTTCCGTATGCCTCGCTTCCCAGGAGACTCTGGGCTATGAGAAGACATACGGCGAAGCCCTTCTCGGTGCGGACATTGATACGCTTTCGGGCATAGCAACCGTATCCGGCGCAACAAAGACAACAACAGGTTATAAAAAAGCAGTGTCCGACGCTCTGAAGATCGCGGCAGCATTAGGCAATTAGGAGGGGCTGATGGAAAACAACAATAAAGTATCAATAATCACAAAAGGCTTCTTTAAGGAAAACCCCGTATTCGTACTCGTTCTGGGCACCTGCCCCACGCTTGCCACCACTACGGGCGTCATCGGAGCCCTCAGCATGGGACTCGCCGCTACAGCGGTTCTCATCTGCTCAAACCTCGTGATCTCTCTCCTCAGAAAGATCATTCCCGACAAAGTCAGGATCCCCTGCTATATCGTTATCATCGCAGGCTTTGTTACCATAGTACAGATGCTCATGCATGCATTCCTGCCTGAACTGTATGAACTGCTCGGCGTATATCTCGCCCTGATCACGGTTAACTGCATTATCCTCGGCAGAGCCGAAATGTTTGCAAGCAAGAACACTCCCGTGGATTCCATGCTGGACGGCCTTGGAATGGGCATAGGCTTTACGATCGCCCTTCTCCTTATGGCTACGATCCGTGAAGTATTCGGCGCCGGTTCATTTGCCGGACTCGAGATACCCTTCCTCAAGGATCATACGGTAAGCTTCCTCGTTAAGAGCCCCGGCGGCTTCCTTGTATTCGGTATCCTCATCGCCGTTGTCACACTCATTATGAACAAGCAGGGCAAAGAAGCGCCCGTGCTCAAGTGCTCCGGCTGCCCCGCTGCTTCCTTCTGCACCGCGGCTGAAAAAGAAAAATGCGCCGGCGAAGACGCACAGAAAGGAGCGGAAGAATAATGTTTAAGGAACTTGTGATAATATTAATGACTTCCGTGCTCGTAAACAACTATGTTTTGAGCCGCTTCCTCGGCATATGCCCCTTCCTCGGAGTTTCAAAGAAGCTTGATCAGGCTACCGGAATGGGCATTGCGGTCATATTCGTAATGATGATGGCCACAGCCGTTACCTACCCGATCTACTACGGCCTGCTGCTTCCCAACGGTCTCGAGTATCTCCAGACCATCGTATTCATCCTGGTTATTGCAGCGCTCGTACAGTTCATAGAGATCGTGCTGAAGAAATACATACCAAGCCTTCATAAGGCACTTGGCGTATATCTTCCCCTCATCACCACAAACTGCGCTGTTCTCGGCGTTACGATCAATAACATCACCGACGGATACAACTTCCTTCAGTCAATGGTAAGTTCCCTTGGCTGCGGCCTCGGCTTCCTTCTCGCAATGGTCATCTTCTCCGGCGTGCGTTCGAAGCTTGACGGTCCCGAAACGCCCAAGGCATTCCGCGGTCTCCCCTCGACACTTATCGCAGCATCTATCGTATCCCTTGCCTTTATGGGCTTTGCGGGGATCGTCGATAATCTGTTTGCTTAGGAAAGGGGGCATAGATCATGAATGAAATTCTGATTGCTGTAATAGTGGTTGCCGCGACCGGTCTGGTCTGCGGGGTTCTCCTCGCACTGGCATCCCACTATATGGATGTTCCCGTTGACGAACGTTTCACAAAAGCACGTGCCTGCCTTCCCGGCGCCAACTGCGGTGCCTGCGGCTATACCGGCTGCGACGGATATGCAAAGGCACTTGCCGACGGTGATACCGATAAATCAAACCTCTGTGTGCCCGGCGGTGACGTAGCTGCAAAGGGTCTTTCGGAGGCACTTGGTCTCAAGTTCGAAGATGTTGAGGAAAAGGTTGCTTTCGTTCACTGTAACGGAAACTGCGATACTTCCAAAGACAGAGCCCACTACGACGGTATAGGCGACTGTAAGTCGGCCGCTCTTATCTACGGTGGCCCCGAAGCCTGCGTATACGGGTGTCTCGGATTCGGAGACTGCGCACAGGCCTGCCCCGAGAACGCCATCTGCCTTGACAGCGGCGTTGCAAGAGTCGACATAAACAAATGTATCGGCTGCGGCGTCTGCACAAGGACCTGTCCGAAGCAGATCATCTCGCTTTTAAGCGTTCCCGTTAAGACCGTTAACCAGTGCTCAAGCAAAGAAAAAGGAGCAAACACCAGAAAGGCCTGCTCCAACGGCTGCATAGGCTGCAAGAAGTGCGAAACCAACTGTCCCGAACACGCTGTGAAGGTGGTTGACAATCTTGCTGTCATCGACTACTCACTCTGCACCGGCTGCGGAAAATGCGCCGAGGTTTGTCCAGTAGGCTGCATGATACAGATCAACTTAAGCGAAAGCCACAGCGCACAGCAGGCACTGTAACACACAGCACAATACAAATAAAAACAAGGGCGGATCATAAAACCATCCGCCCTTTTGCTTTGTCTTCTTCGTTTTTCTTATGTTTTCTGTAAAAATGGTCGTCGATCTTTGCAAACCCTGCCGCCAGAAGCACCAGTCCAACAACGACCGTCCATACATACGAGCGTATGGGCATCCTGGCCGTGAAATCATCGGTCCTGTCCTTGTTACGCTCCTCCGCCGTGGTGTCACGATCCGCACTCCTGGCTGTTCCGGGCATCGTAATATAACTGCAGCCGCCGAACATCCTCTTAACGGCGTCCGGCACCGAAACAGGCGTCATCCCGTATACGATCGCTTTTTTCGACATCAAAACTGCCGCGAACGCCAACGCCACTGCCGCTACTGCACGGATCCTCCCCCGTATTCTCTTCATGCTTCCTCTTTTCTAATGAGCATCTGCTCATAGTGACCGCCCTTTTGAGGCGGAAAAAACAAGCTCCTCTGTAAATTATAAATCGCTTATAAAGTAGTCTGATTATTCTGCTCTTGAGTGCGTTTTTATCGTACAATGTAAACCCTGTTCTGTCAACTGTTTTTTCTTTGTTAACTTCATTTTTATTTCACAAAAGTGCTTCAACCCCAATAAAACAGACAGGTTCAGCATTTTGCTTCGCCTGTCGTTTTTTTGTCAACGTTGTTCAAGCACAGTAATAGAGCGTGTTTCAACGAAAACGATTAAATTCAGTTAATACACAAGATATTGTGTTATTGTCGCAAAATAATCATTATTTATGACGTACTTAGCGGCAGTGTATCTGTTCTTTGCTTCCTGAAGCAGAGCATCGATGTATTCTTTCGAAGCGGTATTTCCGTTCCGGCCGCCGCGAACCTCTTTACCGAGGGAGTTATCATAATAACGGAAGGCTGTATCGGAAAGGAACTTGTACTTGTCATCGGATCCGAATACCACGAAACCGGGTGTATCGGAAAGGATGTCGCGTCCGAAGTAAAGCCTTGAATCAAACTTCGCACCGAAAAGGTTAAGAATCGTCGGCAGGATGTCGTTCGGGCAGCAGATCTTGTCTATGGTATATGTCTCGGTCATAGCCGAATTCCATATAACCAGGTGATTTCTGTATTTCTCGTAATGAACATCGCAATCATGTCCGTAGAACTCGGAGAAATAGGTGTTTGCGGGAAGGCCCGCATCCTTTGCCATATTCTCAAGTCCGTAAGGATAGTGGTCGGCATTTATGACGATAACGGTCTTGTCAAGGGCTCCCGCCTCGCGAAGCTGGTCGATCAGGCTCGATACCGCAAGCTCGAGTTCGAGGTTGCAGGCAATGTAGCCTTTGAGCGTCTCAGACCATGTAAGAAGTCCGTCGACGTCGTTATAGTGGCGTGCAACCATGGCATTTCCGCCGCGGTTGTAATTGGTATGGCCGGAAACCGACATGTAATACGTGTGGAAAGGTTCTCCGGTCCTCTTCCACTCTTCGAGGTATTCCTGCACGGCAACCTGCATCATCTCGAGATCGGATGTCGGCCATGCATATTCGATCGGAATTCCGTAGTCTTCGCTTGTAACACCGTTTATCGTACCGCCGCCGCGGCCTCTGTATATGTCATAACCGAAGGCGCTCAGGATGTCGTTTCTTGAATAGTAATCATATGTCCAGTTGTGATATGCATATGTCTTGTAGCCGAGGCTCTTGAAGAAGTTTCCGAGAGCATACGGCATCGCGTTCTTTTCCTTTGTGCCCTTATCGGTGGCGCAACGTCTTCCGTTGAACTTGCCCTCCGGCAGGATTCCGCTTATGCCCGCGAACTCACCGTCGACCGTGGATGTGTACCAGATCGGATTGTAGAAGTTCGTGAATTCGAAACAACTGTGGATCATCTTGTACAGCGTCGGGGTGATCTCCTCGGAGACCGCAAGCGGCGACCATGCCTCTGCTGTAATGAATATCAAATTGTAGTCCTTGAACATGCCCGTGAACTCGTTCTTGTTGCTGGGTGTTTCAGCGGCGAAGTACTGGTTCAGCCACTTGATCTCCTTATTTTTGGAAGAAGCTGCGAGAGCATTAAAGTCTATGTCAAGCACCTGCGGACTGCGATCCACCGGAGTGGGCGTCGGCGTAGGCGTATTTGTGGCCGTGGGTGTGGGAGTCGCCGTATGCTCGGGAGCCTGAGTCGGTCCCGGCGTGGGCGTATTTGTCGGCGTAGGGCTCGGAGTGTTTGTGGGAGTGGGCGTCGAAGTAAAGGTTACTGCAACAAACTCCGAGGTCTTTTCATTTCCGATCTTCATGCCGGTGGCATAACCTACGGTCTCTGCCACATCGTTTTTCAGATATACTATCATACCGAGATTTCTTACGCCGGTCTCGGAATTGTATTCTTCGTGGATCAGCTCATATGCGCCGTTCTCCTTGCCCTTTGAGGGAAGAAGTACGAGCAGGAACAGGACATATGCTCCTGCGACGAAGCCCAGACGTATGCCGTTCTTTAAGAGGCTTGCACGGCTGTAGTCGGTGATATGAAGGGCTGTGAGCACGATCATTCCCGCGATCGGGAGAAGCAGTATGAATATGTTCAGGAGATTGGTCACGATGGCCTTTGTGAACATTTCACGGAACTGCAGGACATCGGTTCCGACG
>JAEEGL013200499.1_pt1 | contig 13052 bp, 9 predicted proteins | sample 9134231 | NCBI WGS metagenome assembly JAEEGL01 (sample SAMN16246548, study PRJNA631951) | gut metagenome | biome: gut microbiome; feature: rumen; material: fiber-attached | host: Bos | place: Iran: Karaj | collected 2018-10 | reverse complement strand
TTAAGCAGACTTACTGGCAGGTATTGCCGCTTGGTCCCACGGGACTCGGTGACAGTCCTTATATGTCGTTTTCTGCTTTTGCCGGCAATCCTTATTTGATTGATATCGAATCTCTTGCGGCAGACGGTTTACTCGACCTTAATACCATGAGCGAGTACAGCTGGGGCAATGAGACCGACAGAATAGATTACGCTGCCATTTTTCATAACAGATTCAAGGTGTTGAGAAGTGCTTTTGACAACTTCAACACCGCGTCGGAGGACTTCCTTGAGTTCTGCAAGGACAATGTCTTCTGGCTTCACGATTACGCCCTTTTTATGGCCATTAAAGAGGTCAATCAGTACGCAAGGTGGCAGGATTACCGCGACGGTCTTAAATACCGCGAGGAGGCCTTTCTTGAGACCTTTGAGATGGAGAATGAAAGGGATATTCTTTTCTGGAAATTCCTGCAGTACGAATTCTTTATACAGTGGAGCAAACTCAAAGAATACGCCAATAAGCGCGGCGTTTTGATAATCGGCGAAGTGCCGCTTTATGTGTCGGAGGACAGTGCCGATGTGTGGGCGCACAGAGACTTGTTCAGAACAGACGAAGAGGGTAATCTTACGGAAGTTGCGGGATGCCCGCCGGATGCTTTTTCCAAAGGCGGACAGAACTGGGGCAATCCGCTTTATAACTGGGAACAGCTCGAAGAAACCGACTTTGAATGGTGGAAGGAACGCATCAAGATTAATACCAGGCTCTACGACGTAATCCGTATCAATCACTTTGTGGGCATCGTCAAGGATTATTGCGTACCCGCAGGCGATGAGGACGGCACCAACGGAAAGTGGAAGAAGGCGCCGGGCAAGCTCCTTACGGACGCTATCTGCGAGGCTGCGGGCGAGACTACGATTATTGCCGAGGACTTCGGAACGGTAGTGATTCCGACGGTCAGAAAGCTCATGAATAAGCTTGAGTGGGCGGGTATGAAAGTCCTTCTTTTTGCTTTCGACCAGGACCCCGGCAACAGGTACCTTCCGCACAATTACGAGGACTCGAACTGCGTCGTATACGGCACGACTCACGACAGCGATACAATTGTGGGATACTTTAAGGATAAGAGCGATTACCAGTTGGCCTTCCTCTATGAATACCTCGGCATCAAGCACAAAGAAGAAATTCCCGACGCATTCATAAGATTAGCCTATTCATCAATCGCAAATGTTGTTATACTACAGATGCAGGACATTTTGGCGCTTGGTAATGAGGCACGTATGAATCATCCGGCTACTGTCGGCAACAACTGGCGGTGGCGCTTATGGAATGACGCCATAAGCGAGGAAAAGCGCGACTGGCTTCGTACCATGGCGAGCATCTACAGAAGGTAATTATGGGCAAGGAAATTAAGTATAACCTTCGGGGCGGTCTTGTGACTGCCCCGATTTTGTATCTAAAGAATGTTAAAAAGTCCGAAGAAACTTCTTTGGAACTTAAGAGTCGGCGAGAGGTAGAGTCAGTCGGTAAGGCTTTGTGCCAACATTTTGACAACCATTCTAACTGTACGCTTATAGGGGTGTTCAATCTGCTTTCTTTTTACAGAGACGCAAAAGGATTTTCAAATATTCCCGCGGACTCACAGGAATTGTACAAGGCAATCAGGGAAGTGGGAGATCGGTACGGTTATAATTTCGAGCGCGAGAAGGGCGTGCCGGTATATAACAACAGAAGGTTTTTGAAGGCTGTTTTAAAGACTTTCGGATACCCGAATGTAAAAGTCAGCGCCGAGTACGTGGTACCTATGCGCAAGGCTCTGAAGCTTCTTGATAAGGGAACACCGTTCCTATTGTCGCTTGCCTACGGAGTGTATTTCAATCACACCGTGACGGTATACGGGTACGAGACTTACAGAGATAAGAGAAACGGTCGTAATTACACTTTTCTGCTTATCAATGACGAATGGGCTTCCGAACCGCGCTACATCCCCTGGATCAATATGGACAGATTTAAACTTATATGTGTTACACGCATAAAGGGATAATATAAGGCACCCGAAGAGGGTGCCTTTTGTATACAAAATAATCAATCAAAAACGCGCTGAGAAGGCGCGAAACAAAAAATCCGTATAAAGCAAAAAGATTAGGCGTAGCCTAATCTTTTCGCTTGTGTAAAAGGGGAATTTTCTCGGAATAGTCCTTGGGGTGTCTCCCAAGTACAAATAAAGTATAACTCGGATATAGGACTTGGTCTACAATTATATTGATGGCAAATAACACTATATCACCCACAATACCTATCTTATGTAAACTAAACCGTTCCTTCGATAAATTTTCTGTTCTCAACCAGTTCTTCGGGTACTTCAACGCCGGAAGCGGTCATTTTCTGAATGACGTTATCGTAGTGATGGAGCTTCTGGGAGGTTTTAATTTCGTATCTTTCAATGAAATCCTTAAACATCGGGTTAGCACCGATTTTCTGTCTCAAGGCCTGAGGGAACGGACAATAGGTTACCATGATACCGCGCACAATCTTGTTAAGACGGGGCGAACCGGCACCTTCGAACAGTATCCAGGTAATGTAGTCGCGGACGAACATTTCCTTGAAGGAATTCTTGGCCTTGGTAAGGCTGTTCTTGATTTTTTCTTTGGCATCGGCACTGAGTTCGTTGTTCTTGCGGTAGAACTGAATGTAGTCGAAATATTCGCTGGTAAGGGAACGCTCGGATACATCGTTCCAGCGGGCACCCTGAACACGCTTACACATTTCCCAACGATACTCGCCCACAAGACGAACGATGGTTGTGGGAAGATCTTCGATGTGGAATACCGAAAGCATGAAGCGGGAAGGAGTGGTACGTTTCTTTCCTTCGATTTCCTGCCACATAACGCCACGGGTTCCGACGTTGGGCATTAAGATAATATCGGGAAGAACGCGTACATTAATCATTTCCTTGGTAATGCCGCACTTTGCATTGGAGTAAACAGTCTCTCTGTAGAAAGCACCGTAGTCGATGGCTTCAAGCTTCTTATAGCTTTCTTCGATGGAATCGATGGTAACGATGCAGGACTGGAGAGGCTTAATAATATCGTTCTCGCATAATACGGGGCAGAAGGAACTTAAACGTCCGTAAGTTACCTTGTTACACATAGGGAACATGTTGGTAAGCTCGAAATTCAAGCGCTCTTCGGGATCGTTGGCCATGGATTTTTCTTCGGCGGCCGTAATCTTACCCTGAATCTTCTGTTCGTGAAGGTAAGCGGTGAAGTCGGCGTCGAACTCGTTACGGCAAGGCTCCTTGAACATCTTATAGATGCCGCTTAACCATTCGTAAATAGTGTATACGCCCTTGTAAGGCTCACCCCTGAAGTCCTCGGCAATGCGGTAGAGATAATTGGCATTCTCCATACCCGCAAGCTCAGCATCCACAAAGCCGAAATTAAAGAACATCATAAGAATCTTAGGCACCTTGGCTTCGAGAACGCTTCTTTTGAAGGCTTCGTTATATACATTGTAAAATGCTTTCGTAAGGTCGAGCCGAAGCTTTCTTGCGGAATCTTCCGTGGAAGCTTTGTCGGTTAATTTCTTGTATTGATTGAGGAGCTGCTTGAATGTGTTCTTTTCCTCCTCGGAAATATCTGCGTAGTCAAGAATTATATCGGTTGCGCCAGATAAATCCTCACCGGCGGGAGCGGTGGCACCGTCACTTGCAGGCGCTTCGCCCGTGAAGCTCGATAACTTGGAAGTAAGTTCGCCGTATTTGGAATCGATAACCGAAGCATCCACATGACCGCCTTCGCGCGCCATGGCTACGATTTCGTCAAGGGTCGTCTTAACCTTCTCAGCCGCGGGTGTACCCTGCTTTAACTTAAAAAGAAGGGACGAATACAAATCGAACAAATCAAGCCCCGACTCCTGCAAAAGAAGCTTCGACGTCTCATCGAGGTAATCGCTCATTTCGCAAAGAGGAGTGAAAACCGTATGAACATCGTAGGAAGCCTTGTGAATAAGCCCGTTTAAAAAGGCGATTCTTGCGGAAAGTGCGATACGAAGTTCCAGCGGGAACTCCTTCATGGAAATATAATAAGGAAGCACCCAGTCATCGGGTTCTTCTTCAAGCGTAACCTCCGCAAGGTCCTCGATTCCGGGAAGAGAGCGGGAGATGACGTTGTTCTGGGCACACAAATCCGTATAGTCGGAATACAGTGAATTAATCTTTTCCACAAGCGCCGAGCACTTGGTCTTGGCGGTTTTAAAAGATGCAAAAATCAAGGCCACCTGATTGATGGTCGAAGAAAGCATCATTTTGCCGACTTCGGGATTGGCCTTGGCGATAGCTGCCAGTGTAGTCTTGGTCTTAAGCGGGAATGAGACAAAAGAACATGTCTCCAAAGTGGTATAGGTAAAGAAACTTGAATCAAAAGCAATATCGCAAAGACCTACAATATCGCCTTTTCGCAAGATAATGTCGCCTCCCGAGAAATGGGCGTTAACGGATCCTGCGACTATAATGTGTATCGCATCGAGGGGCTGTCCCTCGGTGCAGATTATTTTTCCTTTTGCAACTTCTTGTGCTGCCACGAATAACCTCCAATAACAAATGTATTGATACTTATTCCCCTACAGAATTATTGTACTCTAATTTTATCAAAAAAGACACAATATTTTGAATATTTATTAACGTTGCAATTATATTACGCGCCAATTAAAAATGTATCAAAAATCCTATAAAAAAAGCAATTTTGTGCGTAACTTCATCTTGAGTTTTTGGCTGTGTGTGGTAAAATATGAAAAGTATTGTGGGGATGTGCGTGTATTTGGCTTTTCCAAAGAGCATATCTTTGCTTAAGGAGGACGTATGCGGGAGTTTAAACTTATCGATTATCGCGCAGATATAGAGAAGCTTTCGGCCTATTTACCCTGGCTTGAGAGTAAGTCCGGCGAGAATGTTTCGAATACCTATACGGGAAACGGAATTGCAGAGACATCGGTTCCTTTTCCGGTTTATGAGTCGACTCTGATGAGTTTTGTCAAAGAAGCCGAAAAAACCGGCCTCATGGACACCAATTACCCGTACGTGTACGCAGAGCTCTTCATTAAGACTCACGAAGATGAGTTTAAGGCAATCGAGCGTGCCGACATTAAGTCCGGAGCTATTTTATGCGCCATATTGAGTAAGTACGTACTTGGCGGCATGACCAAGGGCACCCTTTGGACAATAGCTGTCAGGGAAGGCATCTTCTTAGCGGTAGTAAAGCGTATGAAGGAAATCGTCGAGCATTGGGACGGACCTTTTGAAGTGTATGAAAATAAATGAGATGAGGACAGGTTATGAGCGATAAAGCGGCCAAAAAGAAACAGTTTATCTTAGATACCGCACGAAAAGTTTTTTCGGAAAAAGGATTTAAGAACGTCACCATGAAGGATATTGTGGAAGCCTGCGATATCAGTCGTGGCGGTCTTTATATTTATTTTGACAGTACAGAGGCGGTGTTCCTTGAATGCCTTAACGCTTCCGACGAAGGAAGCAATGACCTCTTAAACGGTCACAGTGCAGGCGACGCGCTTGCCATATTCCTTAACGAACTTAAGAAAGAAATACTCAATAAGGATAATGATTTGTCTGTGGCAGTTTATGAATATCTGTTCCTTAAGTACGCAGACGGTGAGAATGCCGATGCTCTTAAGAATCATTACGCGGCTAAGGTCGATACCCTTACCAAAATTTTGGAAGAGGGTAGCGACAGCGGAGAGCTTTACTGTGAAGACTGCGCCCTTACTGCGCGCAATATAATGTATACCCTTGAAGGCCTCAAGGTTGCTGCCCATACCTTCGGTGTTACCGAGAAGGAAGTGGAGCAGAATCTTTTGTACATCTTAAGCGGCCTTATTGTGGAAGAATAACCGGGATGAGGCGAGCAGCCTCATCCTTTTAAATATTTATTTATTAACAAAGGAGAGCATTTGTAAACATGGGAAACGTTAGACGAATTTATGTCGAGAAGAAGGAGCCCTTTGCGGTTAAGGCAAGAGAGCTTGAGGAAGAGATTTCCGGTTTCCTGGGGATTAAAAGCGTTACGGGGGTACGTGTATTAATTCGTTACGATGTTGAAGGTGTGTCGGATGAGACGTTTGAGAGAGCGTGCAAGACTATCTTTTCCGAGCCGCCGGTTGACGAGATTTTCTTTGAGAATGTGTCTTTTGGTGCAGGTGACAGAGTATTCAGCGTTGAGTTCCTGCCCGGTCAGTTCGACCAGAGAGCTGACTCCGCGGTTCAGTGTATAGGCTTCCTTAACGAGAACGAGAAGCCTGTTATTAAGACTGCGGTTACTTATGTTCTTTCGGGCAATATTACGGATGATGAGTTTGAGCGCATTAAGGCTAACTGCATCAACCCTGTGGATTCAAGAGAGACAGGTCTTGAAAAGCCCGAGACTCTTATCACCGAGTTTAGCGAGCCTGCCGACGTTATCGTATTCGACGGCTTCAAGGATATGGCCGAGGACAAGCTTAAAGAGCTTTACAAGTCACTTAACCTCGCCATGACCTTCAAGGACTTTTTACATATTCAGAACTACTTCAAGAAAGAAGAAGACAGAGACCCTTCCATGACCGAGATTCGCGTTCTCGATACTTACTGGTCGGATCACTGCAGACATACCACTTTCTCGACTGAGCTTAAGAACGTAACCTTCGAAGACGGTTACTACAAGACTCCCATCGAGACCACCTACCAGAGCTACCTTGACACCAGAGAAGAGATTTTCAAGGGCAGAGACGACAAGTTCGTATGCCTTATGGACCTCGCTCTCATGGCTATGCGTAAATTGAAAAAAGAAGGCAAGCTTCAGGACCAGGAAGAAACCGACGAGATTAACGCATGCTCCATAGTGGTACCTGTTGAAGTTAACGGTGTTACCGAGGAGTGGCTCGTAAGCTTTAAGAACGAGACCCACAACCACCCTACCGAGATTGAGCCTTTCGGTGGTGCGGCTACCTGTCTCGGCGGCGCTATCAGAGATCCGTTGTCAGGTCGTTCCTACGTATATCAGGCTATGCGTGTGACCGGTGCGGCAGACCCCACCGTTCCCGTAAGCGAGACTTTAAAAGGCAAGCTCTCCCAGAAGAAGCTTGTTAAAGGTGCAGCCGCAGGTTACTCCTCATACGGTAACCAGATTGGTCTTGCAACCGGCTATGTTAAAGAGATTTATCATCCCAATTACGTTGCGAAGAGAATGGAAATCGGTGCCGTTATGGGTGCCGCTCCCAGAAGCAACGTAATAAGAGAAACTTCCGATCCCGGAGACATCATCATCCTTCTCGGCGGCCGTACAGGTCGTGACGGTTGCGGCGGTGCTACCGGTTCATCGAAGGTTCATACAGAAGCTTCCCTTGAGACCTGCGGTGCAGAAGTTCAGAAGGGTAACGCTCCTACCGAACGTAAGATTCAGCGTCTTTTCAGACGTCCCGAAGTTACCAGACTTATCAAGAAGTGTAATGACTTTGGTGCCGGCGGTGTATCCGTTGCCATCGGTGAGCTTGCAGACGGCTTGAAAGTTAACCTTGACCTCGTTCCCAAGAAATACGCAGGCTTAGACGGAACCGAACTTGCCATCTCCGAATCTCAGGAGCGTATGGCAGTAGTAGTAGACCCCAAGGATGCGGACACTTTCCTTGATTATGCTCGTGAAGAGAACCTCGAGGCAGTTAAGGTAGCAGAGGTTACCAAGGAGCCCCGTCTCGTTCTTTCCTGGAGAGGCAAAGAAATCGTTAACTTATCGAGAGCATTCCTCGACACCAACGGCGCTCATCAGGAGACCAGCGTTTACGTCGAGATGCCCGATGAAAAGAACAATTACTTTAAGAAGATTGTAATAGACAAAGTTGACGCGGCAGTTAAAAAGGAGAGCATGAGCGAAGCTTTGAAGGCTTCCCTTTCCGACCTTAACGAATGCTCACAGAAGGGTCTTGTAGAGACCTTCGACGCATCCATCGGTGCGGGTTCCGTACTCATGCCTTACGGCGGTAAGACTCAGCTCACCGAGACCCAGACCATGATTGCGAAGCTTCCCGTACTTGAGGGTAACTGCGATACCGTAACCATGATGAGCTACGGCTTCGATCCTTACCTTTCAAGCTGGTCACCTTACCACGGTGCCGTTTACGCAGTACTTTCATCCATGTCCAAGATCGTTGCTTCCGGCGGTGATTACAAGAAGATTAGATTCACCTTCCAGGAGTACTTTAGACGTATGACAGAGGATCCCAAGCGCTGGAGCCAGCCTTTTGCCGCACTCCTCGGTGCTTACGATGCTCAGATAGGCTTCGGCCTTCCTTCCATCGGCGGTAAGGACTCGATGTCCGGAACCTTTAACGAGATTGACGTTCCTCCCACATTGGTTTCTTTTGCTGTAGACGTGGCCAAAGAACGCAACGTAGTAACGCCCGAGCTTAAGAAAGCCGGCGACAGACTTATTTACTTCCCGATTGAGCATGACGAATACGACATGCCCGATTACGAGAGCACCATGGCTATGTTTGAATTCGTAGGCAAGCTTGCTTCCGAAGGTAAGATTAAGGCTGCTTACACCACAGATTCAAACGGTGTTGCCGTAGCCGCTGCCAAGATGGCTTTCGGTAACGGTTTGGGAGTTTCATTCAATGCAGATGTTGAGCTTGACGAGCTCTTCGATAACGCTCTCGGCGGAATCCTTGCCGAGGTAAGCTCACTTCCCGAGTCTGAGGAGGTTGAGTTTGTATATGTAGGTAAGGTTAACGATACGGCTTCTTTTACCTACAAGGACGAGACACTCGCTCTTGCAGATGCGCTTGAGTGCTGGAAGAAACCTCTTGAGAAGGTATTCCCCACCAAGGCTTACAAGGGTACCGAAGCTCTTGAAGACAAGATTTACAAGGCTGACAGCGTATACGTATGCAAGCACAAGGTTGCGAAGCCTACGGTATTCATTCCCGTATTCCCCGGCACCAACTGCGAATATGATTCGAAGAAGGCATTTGAAAGAGCCGGCGCCAACACTATTGTCAAAGTATTTAAGAACTTAAATCCCGAGGACATCAGAGATTCCGTTGCCGAGTTTGAAAGTGCAATCGCTCAGGCACAGATCATCATGTTCCCCGGCGGATTCTCCGCAGGTGACGAGCCCGACGGAAGTGCCAAGTTCTTTGCTACCGCTTTCAGAAACGAGAAGCTTAAAGAGGCTGTTATGAAGCTCTTGAATGAGCGTGACGGCTTAGCGCTCGGTATCTGTAACGGTTTCCAGGCACTTATCAAGTTAGGCCTTGTTCCTTACGGCGAGATTATAGACGCTCAGGGCGCAGATTCGCCCACACTTACATACAACACCATCAACCGCCACATCTCCAAGATGGTTTACACGAAGGTTGTTTCCAACAAGTCCCCTTGGCTTCAGGGCGCGACTCTCGGTGCTACCTACTGTAACCCCGCATCTCACGGAGAAGGCCGTTTCGTAGCATCACAGGAGTGGATTGACAAGCTCTTCGCTAACGGTCAGGTGGCTACCAGATATGCCGATCCCGAAGGCAACATCTCAATGGACGAGGAATACAACATCAACGGTTCCTACGCATCCATCGAAGGTATCACTTCCGCAGACGGCAGAGCTTTCGGTAAGATGGCTCATTCGGAGAGAAGAGGACAGTCCGTTGCCGTTAACATCTACGGCGAGCAGGACATGAAGATCTTCGAGTCCGGTGTTAACTACTTTAAGTAAGATTTTTAAACGGGCGTGCATTTTTTGCACGCCTGTGCTATATTTATTCCCATGAATCAGATAAACTTTCAAAAGAAGATGGACGAAATCCTTGCATGCGAGGACACCCGCGCCAAGAATCTTCTGCTTCAGTGTTGCTGCGCTCCCTGCTCGAGCCATTGTCTGACGGTACTTGAGGATAAGATAAGCATTACCGCTTATTACTACAATCCCAACATCACCGACAGAACCGAGCACGATAAGCGCGCCGAGGAGCTTAAGAGACTGGTGGGTATCCTTAACAGCGAGTTTCCCGGTGCCGACATCGAATATGCGGAAGGCCCCTTTGAACCCGAAAAGTTCTTCGAAGCTGCCCGCGGACTCGAACAGGAACCGGAGCGCGGAGCCCGCTGCGCCAAGTGCTTTGAGTTAAGATTACGCGAGACTGCCCGTAAGGCCAAGGCCGAGGGCTATGATTATTTTGCCACCACCTTAACTTTAAGCCCCCTTAAGGATGCCCGTTTAATTAATGAAATAGGAGAGCGTATAGCGCGTGAAGAAGGCGTTTCATGGCTGTGCTCCGACTTTAAAAAGAAGGAAGGCTTTAAGCATTCCGTTGAATTAAGCGACAAATACGGACTCTACCGCCAGGACTACTGTGGCTGTCCGTTTTCGAAAAGAGGAAATTAATTATGAAAAAAATACTTGAACTTATATCAGAAGAGGTCATGTCTGCTTTTGAAAAGGCAGGTTATGACAAGGCAGCAGGTAAGGTAAGCGTATCTAACCGCCCCGACCTCTGCGAATACCAGTGTAACGACGCCATGGCTCTTGCCAAGGCTTTAAAGACAGCACCTATTAACATCGCCAATGCTGTAGCCGAGAACCTCAAGGACAGCAAGGTATTCTCCGAAGTTAATGCTGTTATGCCCGGATTTATTAACTTAAACATTAATCCCGACTTTCTTTCGCAGTACGTGGCTAAGATGAGCGAGGATGACAAGTTCGGCTTTGAGCCTGCAGCTCATCCCCTTAAGATTATGCTCGATTACGGCGGACCCAACGTAGCCAAGGCACTTCACGTAGGTCACTTGCGTTCCGGCGTTATCGGTGATGCAATCAACCGTATCTGTAAGTACATGGGTCACGAGACCATCAGCGACATTCACTTGGGCGACTGGGGTACTCCCATGGGTCTTATTATGCACGAGCTTTCTTTGCGCAAGCCCGATTTACCTTATTTTGACGACGCTTACACAGGAGAGTATCCTTCGGAGCCTCCTTTTACCGTAGCAGACCTTGAGGAGATTTATCCCACAGCTTCCAAGAAGTCCAAAGAAGACGACGAGTACAAGGCGAAAGCTCAGGAAGCTACTTACAAGCTTCAGTCCGGCGTTCGCGGATACCGCGCACTCTGGAACCATATCATTAATGTTTCCGTAACCGACATGCGTCGTATTTACGACAATCTCGGTGTACACTTCGACCTTTGGAACGGTGAATCTTCCGTGCACGACGTAATTCCCGGCATGGTTCAGTATATGAAGGACGGCGGCTACGCTTACATCAGCGAAGGCGCTCTTGTGGTTGACGTTAAGGAAGACACAGACACCAAGGAAATGCCTCCCTGCATTATCCTTAAGTCCGATGGAGCATCTCTCTATAACACCACCGACCTTGCTACCATCATGGCAAGGAAGGAAAAATACAATCCCGATCGCTTCATCTACCTTACCGACAAGCGTCAGGACTTATACTTTGAGCAGGTATTCCGCTGCGCTCACAAGACCAAGCTCGTAGACGAAGATACCAACCTTGCCCACGTAGGCTTCGGTACCATGAACGGTAAGGACGGCAAGCCCTTCAAGACCCGTGACGGCGGCGTTATGCGCCTTGAAACCCTCATGAACGATATTAACGAGGCTACCTATGCCAAGATCAAAGAAAACAGGGATATGAGCGAAGAAGACGCTAAGCGCATTTCTCAGATAGTAGGCCGCGCTGCACTTCGTTACGGTGATTTATCCAATATTCCTTCCAAGGATTATATTTTTGATATGGACCGCTTTATTTCCTTTGAAGGCAACTCAGGTCCTTACATTTTGTACACTATCGTTCGTATTAAGTCTATTCTGGAAAAGTTCGTTCAGTCAGGCAAGAAGGTCGAAGACTGTAAGATTGCCGGCATCGACAACGCTTCCGAGAAAGAACTTATGAAGGAACTTACTTACTTCTCACAGACAGTGGAAGCTGCCTATGAGGAACTTGCGCCCAGCAAGATTTGTACATTCATCTACGATCTTGCCAACGCTTTCAACTCTTTCTATCACGAGACCAAGATTTTGTCCGAGGAAGATTCTAAGAAGCAGGGCTCATACATTGCACTTATCAATCTTACAAAGAAGGTGCTGGAGACATGCATAGGCATGCTCGGCTTTGAAGCACCCGAAAGGATGTAAATGAGAATAGGACACGGTTACGATGTTCACAAGCTTACGGAAGGCCGTAAGCTCATTATAGGCGGCGTGGATATCCCTTACGAGAAGGGACTCCTCGGACACTCCGATGCGGATGTCCTTACCCACGCCGTTATGGATGCGCTTCTCGGCGCTGCCGCTCTTGGCGATATCGGGCTTCACTTCCCCGATACCGACGAGCGCTACAAAGGCGCCGACAGCATCAAGCTCCTCGAGCATGTGGGCGATTTGCTCCAGGAGAAGCTCTACTATGTCGAGAATATAGATGCCACGATTCTCGCCCAGGCGCCCAAGATGCGCCCCCATATCGATGCCATGCGAGAGAACATTGCAAAGGCTCTTAAGATCGAGGTATCCTGCGTTAACGTTAAGGCCACTACCGAGGAGGGACTGGGCTTTACAGGGGCGGGGGAAGGCATCGCGGCACATGCTGTTTGCCTGCTCGGATCGTACAAAGATATGCAGTCTCCGGGCCTTGGTTGTGCGGGTTGTCAGGGGTGCGCAAGGTTCTCGTAATGCGCTGTTTTGGGGCTGTGAAATTTTCCGCATTTTTTTGAAAATTATGCTTGACATTCAAGCACTGCTTTTGTATACTAATCAAGTCGGTTGAGACACGGGGTCTTAGCTCAGCTGGGAGAGCATCTGCCTTACAAGCAGAGGGTCATAGGTTCGAGCCCTATAGGCCCCACTTATTCGACTTAAATGAATATGGCGAGATAGCTCAGTTGGCTAGAGCATGCGGTTCATACCCGCAGTGTCGAGGGTTCGAATCCCCCTCTCGCTATTTAAATACCGGGGTGTGGCTCAGGTGGTAGAGCGCCACGTTAGGGACGTGGAGGCCGCAAGTTCAAGTCTTGTCACTCCGATT
>JAEEGL012656923.1_pt1 | contig 13052 bp, 12 predicted proteins | sample 9134231 | NCBI WGS metagenome assembly JAEEGL01 (sample SAMN16246548, study PRJNA631951) | gut metagenome | biome: gut microbiome; feature: rumen; material: fiber-attached | host: Bos | place: Iran: Karaj | collected 2018-10 | reverse complement strand
TGGTAACCAAGTTGTTGTTACACATGGTAATGGACCACAAGTTGGAATGATATACAATGCAATGCAAGATGATGATATGCCATTTGCTGAAAGTGGAGCAATGTCTCAAGGTTACATTGGATATCAATTACAACAAGCTTTAAAAGATGAACTTGATAATAGAAAAATTAAAAAAGATGTAGTTACAGTTGTAACTCAAGTTCAAGTTGACCCTAAAGATGAAGCATTTAAGAATCCTACTAAACCAATCGGAGACTTCATGACTAAAGAAGAAGCTATGAAGGCTAAAAAAGAAGATGGTGGAGTATATAAAGAAGATTCAGGTAGGGGTTGGAGAAAAGTTGTTCCTTCTCCAAAACCTAAAAAGATTCTTGAACTTTCTACAATTAGGAATTTATTAGAAGATGGAACTATTGTTATCGCTTGTGGTGGTGGTGGAGTTCCAGTAGTAATGACTAAAGATGAAGGTTTAGAAGGAATAGATGCAGTTATTGATAAAGATAGAACAAGTGCATTGCTTGCAAGAGAATTAAATGCAGATCAATTAATTATCTTAACTGCTGTTGATCAAGTATCTACTAACTTCAATAAGATAGATGAAAAGAAAATTGATAGAATGTCTATTGCTGAAGCAAGAGTAGGCATTAGAAATGATGAATTTGGTGAAGGTTCAATGTTACCTAAGATTGAATCTGCAATTGAATTTACAAAAGCTACTGGTAAAGAATCTATTATTACTTCTTTAGATAAAGCAAAAGAAGCAATTGAAGGTAAAGCTGGTACAGTTATTTATAAACCAGAAGTTAAAACTGAAGAAAAGAAGAAAAAGAGATTCTCATTCTCACTTTCTTCATTCACAATTATTTTAATATTAATCTATGTTTTAGCAGTTATAACTCAATTACTTCCAAAAGGTACATTTGATGCAGTAACTGAAGAATTTATAGATGGAAGCGGAGTAATTGGTGCTACTGTTTCTCAAACACTACTTTCTCCAATTAAAGGATTTGTAGATGCAATAGATATTTGTATCTTCGTATTAATCCTTGGAGCATTCTTAAAGATTGTTAATGAAACACAATCAATTGAAACAGGTATTCAAGCTTTAGTTAAAAAACTAAAAGGACATGAACTTGTTTTAATTCCAATACTTATGTTTATCTTCTCAATTTGTGGAAGTACATATGGTATGCTTGAAGAAACTGTAGGTTTCTATGCAATTCTTGCTGCTACAATGGTAGCTGCTGGTATGGATACTATTGTATCAAGTGCAATCGTATTACTTGGTGCAGGATCTGGTTGTTTAGGTTCTACAGTAAACCCATTTGCAGTTGGTGCTGCAGTTGATGCACTTCCTGATGGTATTAAAGTAAATCAAGGTATAATTATTAGTTTAGGAGCTATTCTTTGGGCTACTACATTATTAATTTCAATATTCTTTGTAATGAAATATGCAAAGAAAGTTATCGCTAAGAAAGGTTCTACATTCTTAACTCTTCAAGAACAAAAAAATATGGAAGAATATTATGGTGATAATGATTTTGAAAAGAAGGAAGTTAAATTAACTGGTAAACAAATAGTTACATTAATTCTATTTGCATTTACATTCTTAGTTATGATTATTGGATTTATTCCTTTGTAAGACTTTGGAGTTAATTTCTTTGTTGATACTCCAGTAATTGGTCTTACTTGGTTAGTTGGTGCTCCAATTGGTGAGTGGTATTTCCAAGAATCAACTTTATGGTTCTTAATTATGACTATTGTAATTGCTATAGTTAATAGAATGCCAGAAAACAAGATTGTTGATTTAATTATTGATGGTGCTGATGACATGGTAGGTGTAATTCTTATTATTGCACTTGCAAGAGGAGCTTCAGTATTAATGACTGAAACACACTTAGATACTTATATCATTTATAAAGCATCTCATGTGTTAGAAGTTATTCCTAAAGGAATATTTGCTCCTGCAAATTACTTCTTACATGTAGGTTTATCATTCTTAGTTCCATCTAGTAGTGGACTTGCAACTATTAGTACTCCAATTATGGGAGCTCTTGCTAATTCAGTTGGATACAGTGTTGAAACTACACTTATGGAAATGGTTGCTGCAAATGGATTTGTAAATTTATTTACTCCAACTTGTGGAGCTATCATGGGTGGTTTAGCACTTGCTAAAGTAGAATATACTACTTGGTTAAAATGGGTAGGTAAAGTACTATTTGTAATAGCACTTGCAAACCTTATTGTTTTAACAGCAGCAATGATGATGCTTTAAAAATTAAAAGAAGTTTTAATAACTTCTTTTTTTATTGGTAATAATTATTTATAATTAATATAGGTGAATATATATGTTAAAGTTATATTTTAAAATTAAAAAATATTTAAAAAGTAGAGGATTTACTTTAGTTGAATTGCTGGCTGTAATAGTTATTTTAGCAATTATTATGTTAATAGCAATTCCAGCTGTTCTTTCAACTTTAGAAACAGCTAAAATAAAATCATTTACTGAATATGTAGATAAAAGTACGAATTTAGCTAAAAAACAATTTACAGAAGATCAAATGAATGGAACGCTTACAAATAGTTGTATTATTTATAACATTAAAACTGATTTGGGTTTAGCTAATACTGGAACCTTTGAAGGTTGGGTACTTATTGATTCAAACACAAATGATGAATATATAACACTTTTTAATGATGATTTTGGATTGCCGGTATTTCATTATAATGATTCCTCATTAAATATAAAAGATTATATAAAGAAAAAATCAGAATTCACTGAGGAAGAATTATCAATAGATTATTTATGTGGAAATTCTACATGTACGACTTGTGCATATAATGAAGATGGAGAAAACAAAGTTGTAGATAATGAAGAATATAAAAGAAAAAATGGTGCAATTTTTGATACAGGAAGTAATTTTAATAGTAAAATTAAAAAATTGGATTATGCAAATATAACTTCATTTAAAAAAGCAAATACATTGACCAATTCGATTACTACTATTGAAATACAAAGTAAAGATTCTAATAATAAAATATATGCTTGAATAGATGGGAATACTCTATATTATTATTCTGATGCACCAGGGGATATATTTTTAAATTCTGACTGTTCAAGAATGTTTAGTTATATCTACAATTTATCAGTAGTAGATTTAACTGAAGTAAATGCAAGTGGCGTTAGAAATACTAAGTATATGTTTAGTGATATAAATAAATCAACTAAATTAGATATAATAAATTTTGATACTTCAAATGTAGAAGATATGTCTTTTATGTTTAATAAATCTACAACACTTGAATCAATAGATGTAAGCAGTTTTAATACTTCAAAAGTAAAAAGCATGCTTTTGATGTTTTCTGAATGCGAGCCGTTAAAATCATTGGATTTAAGTACCTTTGATACATCAAATGTAACAAATATGAGCGAAATGTTTTACAAATGTAAAAAAATATCTTCACTTGATTTAACATCATTTAAAACAACAAGTGTCACAAATATGAGTGATATGTTCAGTGATTGTCAGGATTTAACAAATTTAAATATTAAGTCGTTTGATACATCTAATGTTATTGATATGAGATATATGTTTTCAAATTGTAGTTCTTTAGAATCTATAAATTTATCAAAATTTATAACTTCAAGAGTAATAAACATGAGTGGCATGTTTTCTGGATGTTCTAGATTAAGCGAATTAGATTTAAGCAATTTTAATACAGCTAATGTAACTAATATGTACAAAATGTTTTATAAATGTTTAGAATTAAATAACCTTATTATTAAAAATTTCAATACAGCAGCTGTAACAAATATGGGTAATATGTTCCAAGAATGCAGAAACATTAAAAAAATTGACTTGAGTTCATTTGATACAACTAATGTTGAAAGTATGGTATCTATGTTTCAAGATTGTTCTTCTTTAGAAGAGTTAAACGTAAATCATTTTAATATAAAAAAATGTAAAGATATTAGAGCGATGTTTAGAAATTGCCAATATTTAACTTCATTAGATTTATCATCGTGGTCGACTTCTCATATAACAGATATGTCATGGTTGTTTCAATATGCAAGCAGGTTAAAAAATTTAAATATTTCAACATGGGATACATCAAATGTTACATCTATGAATTTAATGTTTGCTTATACAGGATTAAAAGAAATTGATTTAACACATTTTGTTACATCAAAAGTTACAAGTATGTCTGGTATGTTTGACCATTCTACAGCTTCAAAAATAATATTAAATTCTTTCGACACATCAAAAGTTACTGCTATGGGTTCTATGTTTAAAAACTGTTCTTATTTAACTTCGATAGATTTAACTAGCTTTGATACAAGTAATGTAACTAGTATGTTCGAAATGTTTAAAGAAAGTGAAAAACTAACTAATATATATGTTTCTTCAAAGTGGAATACATCAAAAGTAACATCATCAGAAAATATGTTTAAATTGGCTAAAAGTTTAAATGGATATGATGAATCACAAGTTGATGTTTCAAAAGCGTATGTAGGGTCTGGAGGATACTTATCATCAAAAAGCTAAATTTAAAAAGAACATAATTATGTTCTTTTTTCTTGGTTTAATAAGTTCTCTAAATATGTTATTATTATCTTATAGTAGGTGATGTATATGAAGAGGATATTTAAACTTTTGGTAATTGTGTTTTCTGTATTTCTTCTTAGCGGATGCGAAACTGAAACTAAAGATAAATTAACGATGGTTACTGAAGCTGGATTTCATCCTTATGAATATTATTCAGATGGAGAAATAGTTGGAGTAGATGTAGATATCGTTAAAAGAATCGCAGAATATTTAGACCTTGAATTAGAAGTTAAAGATGTTCATTTTGATTCAATTATTAGTGAAGTAAGAAGTGGTAAGAGTGATATTGGAGCTGCTGGAATTAGTTATACTGAAGAAAGAGCTCTACAAGTTGCATTTACTGATAATTATATAACTAGTAATCAAATAATAATTACTAAAGTTGATAGTGATATTGTTTCTAAAGATACACTTCATGGTAAGGTAGCTGTTCAATTAGGTACAATTGCTGATAGTTATATTACTGATGAATTGCCTGATATTGAACTTGTTAGAGAAAATAAATTTCTAGCTTGTGTTGAAGACTTAAGACAAGATAAGGTTAATGCAGTTGTAATGGATGAATTACCTGCTAAAAATTTAATAGACAATACTATGGTTATCTTAGATGAACCTCTTATTAGTGATTCATATGGAATGGTTGTAGCACTTGATAATACATCACTATTAAATGCTGCAAATGCTGTTATAAAAAAGATGAAAGATTCTGGTGAGATAGATGCTATCTTACTTAAACATTTAAATACTCAAGAGGATAAGCAAAATGTTAAAGAAGAAAAACAAACTAATATCTTTACTAAGATAGGAGATAGATTCTATCGTTCAGTTATCGTTGATGGTAGATATAAATTTATTATTACAGGTTTTAAAAATACATTATTAATTGCACTTGGTGCGGTAATCGTTGGTATTATTTTTGGAACTATCTTAGCATTAATTAGAAACTTCCATGATAATACTGGTAAATTAAGATTACTTAATAGACTTGCAAAATTATATATAGATATTATTAGAGGAACTCCAAGTACATTACAACTTATGATTATTTACTATATTATATTTGGATCTCAAAGTGTTAATATGCTTGTAGTTGGTATTATGGCTTTTGGTATTAATAGTTCTGCTTATGTTGCTGAGATTATTAGAAGTGGTCTTAAATCAATTGATAAAGGTCAATTAGAAGCAGGCTATGCATTGAGCTTAAATTATGGACAAGTAATGAGATATATTGTATTCCCTCAAGCAATAAAAAATATACTTCCTACACTTGGTAATGAATTTATTACTTTAGTTAAGGAAACTTCAATTGGTGCTTATATAGGTATTATTGAATTAACTAAAGCTTCTGACATTATTGCATCTAGAACTTATGATTATTTCTTCCCATTAATTCTAATTGCACTTATTTATTTAGCAATAACATTTACACTTTCTAAATTAGTAAGTCTAATGGAAAAGAGGTTAAAAAATGCTTGAGATTAAAAAGTTACGTAAGAACTTTGGTAAAAAAGAAGTTCTTAAAGGTATTGATATAACTATTAAAGATGGAGAAATAATTGGTATTATTGGACCTTCAGGATGTGGTAAATCCACATTCTTAAGATCTATTAATATGTTAGAGAAACCTACATCAGGTGAAATAATCTTAGATGATAATGTTATTGATGAAAAAGATAATTTAAATGATTTAAGAAGACATATTGGTATGGTATTCCAACAATTTAATTTATTTAATAATATGACAGTATTAGATAATATTATACTTGCTCCAGTAAAACAAAAACTAATGAAAAAGGATGAAGCAAAAAAAGAAGCAATTAAACTTCTTAAGAAGATAGATCTTGAAGATAAAAAAGATAATTATCCAAGAGAATTATCTGGTGGTCAAAGACAAAGAATAGCGATTATTAGAGCGCTACTTATGAAACCTGAGATTATGTTATTTGATGAACCAACTTCAGCATTAGATCCTGAAATGATTGGCGAAGTTACTGCTTTAATGAGAGAGATAGCTAAAGATGGAATGACTATGCTTATTGTTTCTCATGAAATGAGTTTTATTAAATCATTTTGTACTAGAGTAATATTTATGGATGAAGGTAAGATTATAGAGGAGGGAACTCCTGAAGATATTTTTGATCATCCTAAAGACTCTCGTGTTAAAACTTTCCTTTCTAAAGTTAAGAACATTTAAATCTTCATTAATTTGAAGGTTTTTTTTGACTTTATTAATCTTTTGTTGTATTATAAGCAGCGTCAAAGGGGGAAAGGGAAAAATGATAGAATTAATTGCTTTAGGTTTATTATCTTATCCAGTTAGTTATGCAATGAATACTATTAGTGTTTTAAAAGTTGTTAAAGACGTTGCTGACAATGGTTATAAGTTTAACTCAGATAATTTAAAAGATTTTTATGAAAACAATGCAGCAGCATCTGAACAATTAATGAAATATAGAAATATTCCATTTATGAATATGGCAATAGCTTTATATAGTGGAATTAGTTATAAAACTAATAGAGATAATATTTTATTAACTTTAAATACTACAGATTGTTTTGAAAAAATGACTAAAGAGGAAGAAGAATACTATTCTAAAAATCCTAATGCTATTTCAGCTTATTTAATTAATAAAGGTACTGCTATTGAAAAACCTTCTACAATTAAAATGCCAGTTGATCCAAGTCTTACTTTAGAAGAAAGAATGGCTATGAAAGAAGAAATGGAAAAAGACTTTAAAGATAAAGGATTAAATGTAGAAGTAACTCTTTATCCAGGAAAAACTTCTGAAGTTCAACCAAGATTTACTGAAGATGAAATTAATTTCATTGAAGAAGAGTTAAATAATATAGATGAATCTGATGTTAAAGAAATAAGAATTGATGCTAAAAATAGAACTAAAACTTTAGTTCCAAGAAGAAAGAGATAGACAAGTCTATCTCTTTTTTAATTCATCATATAAATCTATTACATCATCATTTTCTAATTTATCTACTAATTCATTTACTTTACTTTTAGCATATTTAGCTGCTTCTATATAATATGGATTAATATGTTCATCAATTTTTGTTAATGCTTCTTCAGATAAAGGTATTTCATTATCAGAAGCAAAACTAAATGTTAATTCTTCATAATCATCATCAAGAATTCTTTTTAAATACTTATATGCATCAACTGGATTCATATTTTTTTTCTTGATTTCTTTGATAGCTGAATCTATATCTTCAAGTATTAAATTAGTTACTTTAGTTTGATATGTATTTATTGCTTCGTATAAATTATTGTTATTCATTTTTATCACACACCTTATTAGCGGCATCCATGTATGCTCTAAATAAACCGCCAGCACCTAATTTGATACCACCAAAGTATCTTACGACTGCAACTAAACAGTTATCCATATTTTTTCTTTCTAAAAGATTATATATTGGCATTCCTGCAGTATTACTTGGTTCTTTGTCATCTGATTTGGATGCTGTTCCATTTACTTTATAAGCATATGGTATATGTCTAGCTTTTTTATGTTCTTTATGTAATTCATCTATGATTTCTTTAGCTTCTTCTTTTGAATCTATTTCATAAAGATAACCGATGAATCTAGATTTTTTAACTATTACTTCTTCAGTTTTTATTAGTCTCATACAACCACCTATGTATATTATACTATTTTTTAATTAATTTTTTATATGCTAATTCTGATTTTATTTTAAGTAATTCATATGATTCATTATTTTGAATGAAGTTTATATCATGTCGATTTAATAATGTATTTAATGATTTTGTTGGATCTGTCATTAAATTTTTATATGTATCTAATCCTTCATATTTGTTTTCTTTAGTTTTATTGTATAGTTTTAAAGCTATCATATAGGAAGCGATGTAGTTTATTGTATCAAAATAACTATTTAAATAGAAACCATTTAATCCTGACAATGCAGCTGAGCTTCCTAAATTTGTTTTATAAAATTCTTCTAATGAATTTAGATCAAATTTATTTTGGAATAGAATAAATAATGACATTTGATTTACTAAAATATTTCTTGTTATATAATGCAGTTTATTTAAGTTTAATAAATCACTAGCATTATTTACATCAAGTTCTTTGTTTACTTGATCCATCATTAATAACTCAAAGTAAGTACTTGATATTTCACTTAAGAAATTTTCAGTGATTGGATTTTGTTCATTAAAGAATAATCTATGTTCAAATGCATGTCCAAATTCATGAGCTAGGTTAGTATAATCAGTTAAATCATTATTAGTATATAAAGATATATATGTTTCTTTAGAATCTTTTTCAAATATGCATCTTCCTACATAATGTCTTATTGATAAGTTTTTTTCTGTTGTTGGTTCAATATTGATAAACTTTTGATTTGAATTTGTTATTTCAGCATACTCATTAATTAAATCTATATCTTCTAAATCTATTACTAGATTTTCCATTGCTTTTAATAAGATATCACTATCTTTTGTATCGAAAGATAGTTTTATATTTTTAACCGTTTTTAAAAGATTGGTATCTAAACTATCAATATAATCTACAAGTTCTGGATATAGTCTTTTTACAGTATTATATTCATGTATATAAGTATCTTTGAATGAGTTGTAATTAGATGCATCATAACATGAAAAATCACTATCATCTTTAATGGTATTTATCTCATTTAATAAAATACTTTTAGTAGAATCTTTTAATTCTGAGTTTGTTATTTCATCTTTCTTCCATTTATAAGCATCCATCATACTCATTCCTTTTCATTCACTGCTGATTATATTACCAAAAAAGTGGGATTAGTGCAAATTTATGACTATTATTGTATAATACGTGTAGAAAGGAGTTTTTATGAATCCAAGAATTGATTTTATAAGAGAAAAATTAGCTTTAGTTCCTCATAAACCAGGAAGTTATCAATATAGAGATTCTAATGGTGTAATTATATATGTTGGTAAAGCCAAAGATCTTAAAAATAGAATGTCTTCTTACTTTAATGGTAGACAAACTGGTAAGACAGCTGAGCTTGTAAAAAATATTTATGATTTTACTTTTATAGTTACATCTTCTGAATTAGAATCTTTTCTTTTAGAGATTAATTTAATTAAGAAATATAATCCTAAATATAATATACTTCTTAAAGATGATAAGAGTTATCCTTATATAGAATTAATAAAGACTCCTTATCCAGAACTTAAAGTAGTTAGATATTTAAATATAAAAAAAAGAGAAGGCAGAATTCTTTATGGACCTTTTGTTAATGCTACCGCAGCTAATAAAATAGTTAGACTTTTAAATGAAGTATATCCTTTAAAGAAGTGTAGTGGTAAACCTAAAGATGTATGTCTTTATTATCATATACATGAATGTTTAGGTTATTGTTGTAAAGAATATGATCAATCTACCGTAGATAATATGATTGATGATATAACATCATTCTTTAATGGCAATGATTCAATAATTAGAAATAAGATTATTGATAAGATAACTAATGCATCAATAAACTTAGATTTTGAAAGAGCTAATGAATTAAAAGAATATTTGAATTATATTGATATTATTCAAGAAAGACAAAAGATAGATATGCCTGATTTAGTTAATAGAGATATATTTAACTATTACTATAAAGATTCATTTTTATCTATTAATATATTCTTTGTAAGAAAAGGTAAGTTAATTGGTTCAAAGAATGAAATAATTAATATTCCTGAAGATGACGAATCAGAAGCTATACTTAATTATTTAGCTAATTTTTATCAAAGAAATGAAGTTCCTAGAGAGATTATTATTCCTTCATCTATAGATAAAGATATATTAAATGAAGCTATTACTAATAACTTTATTTATGTAGAAAAAGGACCTAAGAAAAAACTATTAGATCTATGTTTTGATAATGCGAAGATTAATCATGAAAATAATATTAAACAAAACATTAGAAAATTAGATAGAACTAAAGGCGCTAATGAAGAGTTAGGTAAACTTTTAGGTAGAAGTGTTCATAGAATTGAATCATTTGATAATTCGCATTTATTTGGTTCATTTGCAGTAAGTGCAATGGTTGTATTTATTGAAGGAGAACCTAGTAAGAATAATTATCGTAAGTTTAAAGTATCTATGGATGTTAATGATGATTATGGAACAATGAAAGAAGTTACTTATAGAAGATATTATAGAGCATTAATTGAAAAATCAGAACTTCCTGACCTTATCTTAGTAGATGGTGGTTTGGGCCAAATACATGCTGTTAAAGAGGTAATTGATTCATTGAATCTTCAAGATAAGATTAAAGTATGTGGTTTAGTTAAAAATGATAAACATATGACTAATGCTTTAATGGATGGAGACACTGAGGAAGTATATGAAATAGATAGAACTAGTGATTTATTCCATTACTTAACTTTTATCCAAGAAGAAGTACATAGATTTGCAATTTCATACCATAGAGAAATAAGAAGTAAAGGATCTATTTCATCAGTACTTGATAATATAGATGGAATAGGGGCAGTTAGAAAGAAAGAACTTATAAAGAAATTTGGTAGTGTTAAAAAGATGAGTGAAGCATCAATCGAAGAATTAAAAGAAATACTACCTGAAAATGTAAGCATTAATTTAAAGAAATATTTAGAGGAATACTTAAATAATAAATAGTATTCCTTTTTTTGATAAAAAAATTAAATTAGTAATAGAAGTATTGATAACAATTTTAAAAAAAGAGTTAAAACTAGATATAATTTAAAGAAGAATTAGTATTCTTCTTTTTTTATTTATGTTATATTAATACTAGAGGATGGTTTATATGAAGAAAGATCTTAAATTTACTCTTTTAGAATTAGTTTTATCTATTACATGTATTATTGTAATAGCTTTAATAATAATACCTTTTGTAAGTAATATATTTAATGTAACTGAGAAAAAAGTATTTATAGAATTTGCAGATAGTGTTTATCAAAGAACATTAGAAAATTCTAATAATTTAAATAAAGAAGAAGGTACTTGTTACGTATATAATATTACTGAAGATTTAAATTATGATGAATTAGGTACTTTTGAAGGTTATTCAATTGTTAAAGATAATAGTGTGTATTTAACTATTCATAATCAAGAATATATGTTAGATAATTATAAATATGTTTCTAAAACAGATGCTGATGATTCTATGAAGGATTTTGACTCTAATCATTTCATAATTAAAGATATACTTTCTAATATGAACTGTCAAAATAGTGAATATATGTCTAAATGAATGTATTATTACATTCATTTTTATATGTAAAATGATATAATTGTTATAGAGTAAGGAGATTTTTTATGAATAGAGGAGCAATTAAAGGAAAAGAACTTATTTATTTTATTCTTGTTCCAGTTGGAGTATTTTTATTCTCTGTAGCATTTGATGCTATAAATAATGTTTATTGGCAAAAAAAGCTAGATAGTGCAACTGAAGTAATATTAAAGGATGCCTTAAAGGCAGAGGCAGTTGATACAGTTGAAGAGTATGTTGAATTTGCTAAAAGAAGATATGAAGATGCTAAATTTGATAATAATGAAATTAAAGTTACATTTATGACTGATGAAAATCATTCAGTGTTATTAAGTGATATGTATGAACATTTCTCTATATATGGTTATATTACTGGTCAAAAACAATATGTTACTTCAAGATATAAAGGTTATATTGATGAATATAATGAAGCTAAAGTTGAAAAATTACAAGAAGTATTTGAAGATGATAAAGTAGAAGAGGAGACTAATTAATATGAAAAGAAAAGGTTTTACATTAGTTGAACTACTTGCTGTTATTGTAGTTCTTGCTTTACTTATTGTACTTGCAGTTCCGGTAGCTAATAAAGTAATTAATGATACTAAGAAGAATGCTTTTGCTAAATATGTTGATAAATTATATTTAGATGTAATTAATACTTATGAAGCTGATAAAGCATCTGATCCTACTTCTAATTATAAATGTTTTTTATATGATATAAAGAAAGATTTAGATTTAGATTATACTAAAGATTTTGAAGGATATGTTGCTGTAGTTCCTTCGATTGATAAACCACAAGTTTACTTCACAATACATAATAAAAGTTACTATATTAAGCATTATAAATATATAAAGGAAGAATCTGATAGTGATCAAGATAAGAAGACAGTATTAGAAGTTCTTGATAAATATGTAGTTAATGAATATGAAGATGAAGATGGTATGTATGCTTATATTTATGATGAATTAGGTTGTACAAGTGTAGTTGATAGAACTAGACCTCAAGCAAGATAATAATAAAAATATATTAAAAAAACTATTTGAAAATTATATATATGTATGGTAAAATACCAATAGTTCGAAAAAAGGAGGCATTATAATGGCTAATACAAAGAAAACAGGTGCTAGACACAATGTTGGTCTTAAAAGTACTGCAAGTGGATATATGCTAAGACCTACTTCTAGAAATGT
>JAEEGL010983757.1_pt1 | contig 13052 bp, 11 predicted proteins | sample 9134231 | NCBI WGS metagenome assembly JAEEGL01 (sample SAMN16246548, study PRJNA631951) | gut metagenome | biome: gut microbiome; feature: rumen; material: fiber-attached | host: Bos | place: Iran: Karaj | collected 2018-10 | reverse complement strand
CGACGTTCTTTCCTACGCCATGTGCGTGGAGGAGCTGGCCAAGGTCTGCGGCACGACCGCAGTCATCGTGTCCGCCCACACCTCTCTGTGCTGCGCCCCCATTTTTGAGAACGGCACCGAAGAACAGAAGAAAAAGTATCTCCCGGACCTCCTGTCCGGCAAGAAGATCGGCGCGTTCGGCCTGACCGAACCCAACGCCGGTACCGACGCCTCCGGTCAGCAGACCACCGCCGTGCTCGAGGGCGACCACTATGTCCTCAACGGCTCCAAGTGCTTTATCACCAACGGCTCCGTGGCCGATACCCTCGTGGTCTTCGCGATGACCGATCCCAAGGCCGGCAACCACGGCATCTCCGCCTTCATCGTGGAGCGCGGCTTCCCCGGCTTCTCCTCCGGCAAGCATGAGAAGAAGATGGGTATCCGCGGTTCCTCCACCACCGACCTCGTCTTTGAGGACTGCATCGTCCCCAAGGAGAACCTGCTCGGCAAGGAAGGCCAGGGCTTCAAGATCGCGATGAAGACCCTCGACGGCGGCCGTATCGGCATCGCCTCCCAGGCGCTCGGCCTCGGCGAAGGCGCTGTGGAAGAAGCCATCAAGTACACCAAGGAGCGCGTCCAGTTCAAGCGCCGCCTCTCCCAGTTCCAGAACACCCAGTTCCAGCTGGCCGACATGCACACCCGCATGCAGGCTGCCCAGTATCTGGTCTATGCCGCTGCGATGAAGAAGCAGAACCACGAGGATTACTCCATGGACGCCTCCATGGCCAAGCTCTTCGCTGCTGAGGCCGCTTCTGACGTCACCCGCCGCGCAGTCCAGCTCTTCGGCGGTTACGGCTACACCCGTGAGTATCCCGTCGAGCGCATGATGCGTGACGCGAAGATCACCGAAATCTACGAAGGTACTTCCGAGGTCCAGCGTATGGTCATCGCCAAGTATCTTGGTGTGAACTGATAAGGGAGGGAAAGAACAATGAAAATTCTCGTTTGCGTGAAACAGGTCCCCGACACCTCCGGCCGTCTCGCCGTGAATCCGGACGGTACCCTCAACCGCGCTCTGATGCAGACCATCATCAACCCCGACGATATGAACGCTGTCGAGGCCGCTCTCAAGCTCAAGGATGAGCTCGGCTGCCGCGTCTCCGTCGTCACCATGGGTCCCCCTCCCGCGGAAGGCATGCTGCGTGAGCTGATGGCCATGGGCGCTGACGATGCGTATCTGGTCTCCGGCCGTGAGTTCGGCGGTTCCGATACCTATGCCACCTCCCAGATCATTGCTGCCGCGCTCGACACCATCGGTATCGATGAGGACGACATCGTCTTCTGCGGCCGTCAGGCCATCGACGGCGACACCGCGCAGGTCGGCCCCCAGATCGCTGAAAAGCTGCATCTGCCCCAGGTCACCTACGCCGCCGACATCAAGAAGGAAGGCAACACCCTTACCATCAAGCGCATCCTTGAGGACGGCTACATGACCATCAAGGTCAAGACCCCCTGCCTGATCACCTGCATCAAGGAGCTCAACACCCCGCGTTACATGACCGTCTCCGGCGTGTTCGAGACCTATGCCAAGCCCATGACCATCCTCGACTACAATGCGCTCAAGGATAATCCCCTGATCGACAAGTCCACCATCGGCCTCAACGGCTCCCCGACGAACATCCTCACCTCCTTCACGCCCCCGCAGAAGGAGCCGGGCAAGATGCTCGAGGGCAACGACATGAAGACCTGCGAGCAGCTCGCCGGTATTCTTGCCGAGAAACACATTATTTAAGGAAAGGGGATTACGAAAATGCGTACGAAAGTTGAACTTGCCAATCCCAATTTCGACAGCTCCAAGCTGGCCGAATTCAAGAATGTTTGGGTCTTTTGTGAACAGCGCCAGGGCAAGATGATGCCCACCAGCTTCGAGCTGATCTCCGAGGGCCGCAAGCTTGCCAACGAGCTGGGCGTCAACCTCTGCGGCCTGCTGCTCGGCGACAACGTCGAGGGCATCGCCAAGGAGCTCGGCGGCTACGGCGCTGACGAGGTCATCGTCTGCGATCATCCCCTGCTCAAGGACTACACCACCGACGCTTATGCGAAGGTCATCTGCGACGCCATCTCCGAGTTCAAGCCCGAGGTGTTCCTGATCGCCGCGACCAACATCGGCCGTGACCTCGGCCCGCGCTGCGCGGCCCGTCTGCACACCGGCCTGTGCGCCGACTGCACGCACCTCGACGTGGATATGCCCGCTTACAAGGACTTCCTGCGCAAGGCTTCCACCCTGCCCGAGGAGCGCATCGAGAAGCTCGGCAAGATCATGCTCAAGAACAACGTCACCGAGAAGATGGAGTCCCACGACGTCTCCATGGGCCTGAAGATGACCCGTCCCGCCTTCGGCGGCAACCTGATGGCGTCCATCGTCTGCCCGCGCTTCCGTCCCGCCATGGCGACCGTCCGTCCCGGCGTTATGAAGAAGAACGCCTACGACGAGGCCAAGGCTGAGGCTGTCAAGCTGACCAAGTATGACGTCAAGCTCAGCGCTGGCGACGTCGAGACCGAGGTCGTCGAGACCGTCAAGGCTGCCAAGAAGCTCGTTGACCTGATCGGCGCGGACTACATCGTCTCCGTCGGCCGCGGCATCAGCAAGGACGTTGAGGGCGGCATCAAGCTGGCTGAAGAGCTGGCTGAGGTGCTCGGCGGCGTCGTCGGCGGCTCCCGTGTCGCCATCGACTCCGGCTGGCTCACCCAGGATCACCAGGTCGGCCAGACCGGCAAGACCGTCCATCCGAAGGTCTACATCGCCCTCGGTATCTCCGGCTCCATCCAGCACAAGGCCGGTATGAGCGAGTCCGAGTGCATCATCGCCGTCAACAAGAACGAGAACGCCCCGATCTTCGAGATCGCGGACTACGGCATCTGCGGCGACCTGTTCAAGGTCACCCCGATGCTGACCGAGGCGTTCAAGGCTGCCAAGGCTGCCAAGTAATCGCAGCGAATTCATCAAAAAAGAAGCCGCCCGTCAGGGCGGCTTTTTTTGCCTGTTGATTTCTATTTTTTGCATGCGGAAATTTATAAATTCCGGAACATACTAAACGCGGGTATTGCAAAAGGAATCAAGGGAGGAAAACAGCAGTGATCAAGCGAACCCTTGCGATCATGGTGCTTGCGCTGGCGCTGGTGCTTTCGCTGGCTGCCTGCGGTATGGGCAACAACAGCGATGCAAACAACGCCGACAACGGCACCAATGCGGAAAGTCCCGCCGGCGGAGCTGATAACGGCACCGGCGCGGAAAGCCCCGCCGACAGAGCCGACAACGGTCTCAATGCGGAAAACCCCGCGGACAACGCAAATAACGGTACCGGCATGGAAAGCCCCACTGACAACAGCGGCATCTCCGCGCCGAACGGCGCTGCGATCTACGGCAGCATGCAAGGCACCGGCAGAGACCGAAATGTGCGCAGAAACGATGCTGCGAGCGACGCTGCCAACAGCGGGGCAAACTCCCGCGAAGGCTCGGCTTTTGAAAGCGGGAATACCAACGCGACCGCGAATTCCACGCTGCGCGGCGGCAGCATGTATGGCCAAAACGCCGCCCAGGATGCAGCGGACCGCACCCGTTATGCGCTCATGCTCGACAATGCGCGCGTGCGCGACACGGACGGCTTCCTCTTCGACGGGGAGAATCCGCAGCACAACACGTTTTATTAAACAGCGGACAGACAAAGCGGGGAAGAGGCAATGGCTGTTCCCCGCTTTGTTTGCATGATTGACGAATCGGCGCGGGAATGGTATGATGATCCTGTGAGATCACCGTGAAAGGGGAGTGGCGCGCATGAGCGAATCGATCCACGCCAAACTGTCTGTCCGGATTTTTACCGACCGCAAGTGCTTCGGCCCCGGCGTTGCCGAGCTGCTCCACCGCGTGGACGAGCTGCACTCCCTGCGCGCGGCGGCGCAGTCCATGGAGATGGCTTACTCCAAGGCATGGACGGTGATCCACAACGCCGAGGAGGGCCTGGGCTTCAAGCTGCTCCGCTCCAGCACCGGCGGCAAAAACGGCGGCGGCGCCACCGTGACCGCCGAGGGCCGGCAGATGCTGGAGGCCTATGAGGAGTATTGCCGAAAGCTGCGCGCATACGGCGAGGAGCTGTTCACGGAAGTCTTTGCTTTTTATGGAAAACCGGAAGAATCCGGCACTTGACAATCCCCCGGTGAAGTGCTAAACTTCATTCATTAAAAAGGCGATGACGGAGAAGAATCCGCGATGCGGCGCTTCAGAGAGGGATGCATTTGGTGCAAGCGTCCCGCGCACGGCGGCGGATGGTACCACTCCCGAGCCGCCCGCGAAACAAGCGGGACGGGCCCTCCCGTTACAGGGGACACGAGCGACGGCGAAATGCCGTAAGCAGGGTGGAACCGTGGAATACGAATATATCAGTATCCCACCCCTGATCCATTCAGGGGTGGGATTTCTTTTTGCCCATCCCGAGTATCGAAAAGGAGAAAGAATCATGGCTGACGAAAATCTGTACACGTTTGAAAACGAAACCTATCGCCGCACCTATTGGCACACCTGCTCCCACGTGCTGGCGCAGGCGGTCAAGCGCCTCTATCCCGAGGTGAAGCTTGCCATCGGGCCGAGCATCGACAACGGCTTCTATTACGACTTTGACGCGCCGTTCAACTTTACCCAGGAGCATCTGGACGCGCTGGAAGCCGAGATGCGCAAGATCTGCAAGGAAAAGCTCAAGCTCGAGCGCTTTGAGCTGCCCCGCGAAGAGGCCATCAAGTTCATGGAAGAGAAGGAAGAGCCCTACAAGGTCGAGCTGATCAACGACCTGCCCGAGGACGCCGTCATCAGCTTCTACCGCCAGGGTGAGTTTACCGATCTGTGCGCCGGCCCGCATCTGGACTCCACCGGCCGCATCAAGGGCAATGCCATCAAGCTCACGCAGTGCTGCGGCGCCTACTGGCGCGGCGACTCCAACCGCAAGATGCTCCAGCGCATCTATGCCGTCGCCTTCCCGAAGAAGGACGAGCTGGATGAGTACCTCAAGCAGCAGGAGGAGGCGCTCAAGCGCGACCACAACAAGCTCGGCCGCGAGCTGGAATACTTCACCACGGTGGACTATATCGGCCAGGGCCTGCCCATTCTGCTGCCCAAGGGTGCGCGCACCATTCAGGTGCTGCAGCGCTGGGTCGAGGATATCGAGCAGAAGCGGGGCTATCAGCTCACCAAGACGCCGTATATGGCCAAGCGCGACCTGTATCGTATCTCCGGCCACTGGGATCATTACCGCGACGGCATGTTCATCCTCGGCGATCCGGACGATGAGGAGAAGGAGTGCTACGCACTGCGTCCGATGACCTGCCCGTTCCAGTATCAGGTCTTCCTCAACCGTGCGCGTTCTTACCGCGATCTGCCGATGCGCCTGGGCGAGACGTCCACGCTGTTCCGCAACGAGGACTCCGGCGAAATGCACGGCCTGATCCGTGTGCGCCAGTTCACGATTTCCGAGGGCCATCTGATCCTGCGCCCCGACCAGCTGGAAGAGGAGTTCAAGGACTGCCTGGATCTTGCCAAATACTGCCTTGACACCGTGGGCCTTCTCGACCAGTGCACGTTCCGCTTCTCCCAGTGGGATCCCGCCAACCCCGGCAACAAGTATGAGGGCAGCCCGGAGCAGTGGGAGGAAGCCCAGCGCGTGATGGGCCAGATCCTGGACGATCTCGGCGTGAAATACACCATCGGCATCGACGAGGCAGCGTTCTATGGCCCCAAGCTGGATATCCAGTATAAAAACGTGTTCGGCAAGGAGGATACCCTCGTCACGATCCAGATCGACATGCTGCTGGCCAAGCGCTACGGCATGGAATATACCGATGCCGACGGCCAGAAGAAGACGCCTTATATCATCCACCGCACGAGCCTTGGCTGCTATGAGCGTACGCTGGCCTACCTGATCGAGACCTACGCCGGCGCACTGCCGACCTGGATGGCGCCCGAACAGGTGCGCTTCCTGCCCGTCACCGACCGCGCCGCCGACTACTGCGCCGAGCAGGCGAAGAAGCTGGAGGCGGAGGGCTTCCGCGTGGAGGTCGACTATCGCAATGAGAAGATCGGCCGCAAGATCCGCGACGCGCAGATGGAAAAGATCCCCTATATGGTCGTTGTGGGCGACCGCGACATCGAGAACAGCACCGTTTCTCCGCGCCACCGTGCGGACGGCGATCTGGGCGCGATGAGCATGGAGGACTTCACCGCGCTGCTGCATGAGGTCGTGGACAGCAAGGCTAAGAAGTAAAAAGTCAGCAAAAAGCCGCTCCGGATCGGTGTCCGGAGCGGCTTTTTGAATGATTTAAAAAAAATCATAGTAATCATTAGAATAAATTGTTGATATTGCGCAAAAAAAGAGAAAATAAAACAACAGTTTTTGTGCTAAGTTTTTGTAAAAAATAGCGAAAATGAAAAGTAGGCCTTGCTTTCATACAGGAGTTCATGTAGAATGTATAAGCCAATAGGCAAATATGCTCCGCTGACGCACAAGTTCGGCTCCAGTCCGTCCGGACGCGGCGGTTTTCCGTTGCGGCCGGGAGAACGAGCGCTGAGTTTGGCGGGGGCGGGCAAAGATGAAAAGGAGATTGCGAAATGAAGAAATTTGTTGCACTGATGCTGGCCCTGGTCATGGTGCTCACGCTGGTCGCGTGCGGCAGCAAGGAACAGGCTCCCGCGGACGGCGGCGAAACCACTCCGTCCAGCGAAACCACCCCGTCCGGCGAGGCGGTCAAGATCACGCTGGCTACCGGCGGCACCTCCGGCACCTACTATGCCGTGGGCGGCGTCATCGGCACCGTGCTCGGTCCCAAGCTGACCCTCAGCAGCCTTACCGTTGAGTCCACCGGCGCTTCCAAGGCGAACGTCAACATGATCACCGACGGCGAAGCCCAGATGGCGATCCTGCAGTCCGACGTTGTCAACTATGCTCACAACGGCACCAACACCTTTGAGGGCGAAGTGGAAGACAGCGCTCTGTGGATTGCCGGTATCTACAACGAGACCGTGCAGATCCTTGCCAAGCCCGGCATCAACACTGTTGCCGACCTCAAGGGCAAGACCGTCTGCGTGGGCGACGTTGGTTCCGGCACCGAAGTCAACGCCTGGCAGGTGCTCAGCGCTGCCGGCCTGACCAAGGACGACCTGACCGTGGTGAACGGCTCCTTCCAGGATGGCGTTGACCAGCTCAAGGATGGCAAGATCGACGCTGCGTTCACCGTTGCCGGCGCTCCGACCACCGCTATCGTTGACTATGCCACCACCAACGAACTCAACCTCGTCTCCCTGTCCGACAGCGAGCTCGCCGCGATCCGCTCCGAGTATCCGTTCCTCGTCCAGGATAACCTGCCCGCCGGTACCTACACCGGTCAGGACAAGGAGGTTGTCTGCGTTGCCGTCCAGGCCGCTCTCGTTGCCTCCAAGGATCTGAGCGAGGATGTCGTCTACGAGTTCACCAAGGCCCTGTTCGAGAACAAGGCTGACCTCGAGGCCGGCCATGCCAAGTTCGGCTTCCTGGATCCCACGGTTGCCAGCGTTGGCACTGTCCCCCTGCACCCCGGTGCTGAGAAGTACTACAAGGAGATTGGCGTGCTGTAAGAGCGTGTCATGGTGCAAGGTCACAGGAAACACCTAGCTGCGAAGGCCGCCGCAATATTATTGATTATTGCGGCGGCCCTTCTCATTGCGACGCATGCAGGGCACTATCTGACACTTCGCAATCGAGACACCGGCGCGCTTTATGCGCGCTATCGCATGAAAGAGGGTGAACGCTTCTCGGTCACGTTCATCCATTCCGTCAACAACTATCCGCTGACGGACACCTATGAGATCGAGGATGGGCACATCTACGTGGAGGAGACGGTTTATTGCTCCTTCGGCGCGGGTGTGCAGACGGAGCTGAACCCGGGCGAGGTGCTGGACAAGGTCTATATAGACCGTCCGGACTATCAGGGCTGGGCAATGGTTATTCGCAATATCCACCAAAATCGGGACAATGTGGGCTACATTGTCGGCACGGTCTCTGACCATGTACTGTCTATTGGTGGGCAGGACGTCAGCCTCCGCGATCTGTGCGGAAGGAACGCGCCGGTCCGCTTCAACTATGAATTCTCCCTGTGGTAGCCCATTTGTATTGTGTGAGTTGAAAGAAAGGAGTGGGGCAAATGTCTGAAAAGGACACCCTCAACAACGTTGTGCAAGACGCCGACGTCGGTACGATGGCCGACGTTGACGAAATTATGAAAAAGTACGACCGCGAATCGAATACCCGCATTTGGGAGGGTACGCCGAAGCTGGTCGTACGTTGGATCACGGTGCTGTTCGGCATGTTCATGATCGTGATGAACATGTTCCTCAAGATGGACGAGCGTGCGCGCCGTCCGCTGTTCCTGGGTCTGGTGATCCTGCTGGTCTTCATTTATTATCCCGCCAAGAAGGGCTCGCAGAAGGTCAATCACATCCCCTGGTATGATATCATCCTGGCCACTTTGGGCGGCATCTGCTATTTCTTCTATCCGCTCAATCTGGAGAAGATCGTCAACGCCGGTACGCGTATCCAGAAGGTTTTCTCCATCCAGATCGGCTCTGTGACGATCCCGCTGCTGCTTGTCTTCGGTATCGTCGGTACGCTGATCCTGGTGGAGTGCTGCCGCCGCGTGGTCGGTCTGCCGATCATCTTTGTTGCCACCGCATTCGTGATTTATGCGTTTGTCGGCGGCGGCAAGGACCTCAAGACCGTCATCTACAACCTGTTCTATACGACCACCGGTATCCTTGGCACGCCGATCGGCGTCTGCTCGACCTACATCGCGCTGTTCGTTATCTTCGGTGCCTTCCTTGAGGCAACCGGCGTCGCCAACTTCTTCATCGACTGCGCCAACACCGTCGCCGGCTGGGCGAGCGGCGGCCCCGCCAAGGTGGCCGTTATCTCCTCCGCTCTGTGCGGCATGGTGTCCGGCTCCTCCGTCGGCAACACCGTTACCACCGGTTCTGTCACGATCCCGATGATGAAGAAGACCGGCTAGCCCCCCGAGTTTGCCGGCGCGGTCGAGGCCGCGTCCTCCACGGGCGGCCAGATCATGCCTCCGATCATGGGCGCTGCGGCGTTCCTGATGGCGGAAATGGTCGGCGTTCCCTATAAGGACATCATCGTCCGCGCGATCCTGCCCGCGTTCCTGTACTTCCTGGGCATCTTCCTGATGGTCCACTTCATGGCCAAGAAGCTCAAGCTGCACGGCATCCCCCGCGAGCAGCTGCCCAAGGGCAAGGACGTTCTGCCCAAGATCTACCTGATCCTGCCGCTGGTCGTTCTGGTGTACATGATCATGGTCGGCTTCACGATGGCGACCGCCGCGGTCTATGCGATCCTGTATTGCCTGGTCGTGGCGATGATCAGCCGTGAGAGCGGCAAGAAGGCGCTGCTGATGGCCGTGCCTCTGCTCCCGCTGCTGTACATGACCTTCTTCGCCCGCACCTGGGCGGTCGGCAGCTTCATGGGCGAGAACGGCGCGAAGCTCTGCGTCGGCATCGCCGCTGCCATCATGGCTGCGAACTACTTCGTCAGCGTCCCCAACAAGAAGAGCCTGCCCACCGTCATTGACGCCTTTGAAAACGGCGGCAAGAACACGCTGTCCGTGGCCATCGCCTGCGGCATGGCTGGTATCATCGCCGGCGTCGTGACGATGACCGGTCTCGGCCAGATCCTCATCAGCGCCATCGTCAACCTCGCCAACGGCCGTATCATCATTGCCCTGGTGCTCACGATGCTCTGCTGCGTCGTTCTGGGCATGGGCGTGCCGACCACCGCAAACTACATCATCATGGCCACCACCTGCGCCCCGATCCTCGGGCCTGCCGGTATGGGCCTGCCGATGATGGCGGCGCATATGTTCTGCTTCTACTTCGGCATCGTGGCGGACATCACTCCTCCCGTTGCGTTGGCAGCCTACGCCGGCTCCGCGATTGCGAAGGCGCCCCCGATGCGGACCGCATTCAACGCCACCCGTCTGGCGATCGCGGCGTTCATCATTCCGTACATCTTCGCCTTCAACCCGGCGATGCTGTTCATTGATACCACGCCGTTCCAGGTCATCCTGGTCATCATCACCTCTACCCTTGGTATGCTGTCGATCTCGATCGGTATGATCGGCTACTTCCTCAAGGATATGGGTATGCCGCTGCGTATCCTCTGCGTGGCCGGCGGTCTGCTGATGATCTACCCGGGCACTGTGACCGATATCATCGGTATCGCGATCCTCGTCGCCGTGTACCTCCTCGAGAAGCTCAGCCTCAAGAAGGCTGCTGCCTGAGCAAATCCATACAACAAAAAAAGAACGCCCGCCGGGCGTTCTTTTTTTGCCCTTCGGCCGATAGGATGGAAACAAAAAGGAGGCCATCCCATGCCGAAGATCTACTTGAGTCCATCCACGCAGGAGAGCAATCCCTATGTCACCGGCAGCGGCAGCGAGGAGTACAACATGAACCTGCTTGCCGACGAGCTGGAGCCGTATCTGTACGCCAGCGGGATACAGTTTGTCCGCAACACGCCGGAGATGACTGCTGCGTCCTCGATTGCGCAGGCCAACGCGATCGGCGGCTTTGATTTCTATCTGGCGCTCCATTCCAACGCGGCGGGACCGGGAAACGAGGGCAACGTGCGCGGTGTGCTGGTGTTTTACTATCCGACCAGTGTACGCGGGCAGGAAGCGGCGGAGATCTTCGCCGCCCGCCTGCGGGAGGTTTACCCGCTGCCGGATCTGGTGCGCACGGTGCCGACCACCTCGCTGGGCGAGGTGCGCCAGCCCCGCTTCCCGGCCAACCTGATCGAGATCGGCTATCACGACAACTATGCCGACGCCCTGTGGATCGAGAACAACCGCGAGGCGATCGCGCAGAGTCTTGCGCGCGGCCTGACGGAGATCCTGGGCATTCCCTTTGTCTACCCGCAGATCGTGCGCGAGGGTACGGTGACGACTTCCGGCTCGCCTCTGCGCCTGCGCGCCTATCCCAGCGCGCAGGGGGAGACGCTGGCGCTGATGCCGAACGGCGCGACAGTCACGGTTTACGGCAGCTATCAGGGCTGGTACGTTGTGCACTACGGCGGCCTCGTGGGCTACGCCGCCGCGGCCTATATCGAAATGTAAAGCCACAGCCGATTTTTCCTTGACAGTTGACCATAAACCGAGTAGAATATTCTCTGGATTTATGGAGGGGAGAAAAAGGGGATCTCCCGTTTATGATTCAAATCACCCATTTTCATAGATAAAATGAGAGAACACAGGAGGAGTCCATGCCACGAGTAATGTTTGGCCCGATCCACTTTGTGATCGGGGCGGCGTTGCTGGCCTTGGGCGTCTTTCTCGGAATTTGGCTTAGGAAAAAGGCAGAAGAAAAAGCGGAAATGACCATTGCAGACGCCGAGCAGAAGGCGCTGCAGATCGAAAACGAAGCCCATAAGAGAGCTGAAAGTAAGACCAAGGAAATGTTGCTGGAAGCAAAAGAGGAGATTCTGCGCTCCCGCAACGAATACGAGAAGGAAGTCAAGGAACGCCGTGCCGACCTGCAGAAGCAGGAACGCCGTTTGCAGCAGAAGGAAGAGCATATCGACCGCAAGACCGAAACGCTGGAGAAGAAGGAAGAAGCCCTGAATCAAAAGCATGCCGCGGCCGACAAGGAAAACGAAGAGATCCGCATCATCAAGCGCAGCCAGACGGAAATGCTGGAGCGCATCTCCGGCTTCACCGCGGAGGAAGCCAAGAAGTACCTGATCGATCAGGTCGAGAGCGAAGTTACCCACGAGACAGCGCTCAAGATCAAGGAGATCGAACAGCGCGCCAAGGACGAGGCTGATTCCCGCGCCCGCGAGATTATTGCCTCCGCCATTCAGCGCTGTGCCGCCGATCATGCCGCCGAGGTCACCGTCAGTGTGGTTCCCCTGCCCAATGACGAGATGAAGGGCCGCATCATTGGCCGTGAAGGACGCAACATCCGCACCATCGAAACGCTCACCGGCGTCGATCTGATCATCGACGATACGCCCGAGGCGATCACCGTCTCCTGCTTTGAGCCGGTACGCCGTGAGATCGCCCGCCTGGCGCTGGAAAAGCTGATCGCCGACGGCCGCATTCACCCCACGCACATTGAAGAGATGGTCGCCAAGGCCCGCCGCGAGGTGGACGCCGTCATCAAGTCCGAGGGCGAGCGCGCTGTGCTGGAAACCGGCATCCGCGGTCTGCACCCCGAGCTGGTGAAGATGCTCGGCCGTCTGCACTATCGCACCAGCTATGGCCAGAACGTGCTGCAGCACTCCATTGAAGTCAGCCATCTCGCCGGCATGATGGCCGCTGAGCTCGGCGCCGACGTCAACGCCGCCAAGCGCGCAGGTCTGCTGCACGATATCGGCAAGTCCGTCGACCACGAGATGGAGGGCACGCATGTGTCCCTTGGCGTGGAGTTCCTGCGCAAGTACCGCGAAAAGGAAGACGTGATCCACGCGGTCCAGGCCCACCACAACGATGTCGAGCCTGCGACGATCGTCGCCTGCCTGGTTCAGGCAGCAGACGCGATCTCTGCCGGCCGTCCCGGTGCGCGCCGCGAGAATCTGGAGAATTATATCAAGCGCCTCGAGAAGCTCGAGGAGATCACCGGCAGCTACCCCGGCGTGGAGAAGTCCTATGCCATCCAGGCCGGCCGCGAGGTGCGCGTGATGGTCAAGCCCGAGCAGGTCAGCGAGGACGATATGGTCATCCTGGCGCGCGAGCTGGCGAACCGCATCGAGAACGAGCTGGAGTATCCCGGCCAGATCAAGGTGCACGTTCTGCGCGAGACGAAGGTCATCGAGTACGCCAAGTAAAAAATCTTGCCCGCAAGGGCAGTCAAAGGCTTCCCCGAAGGGGGAAGCCTTTGTTGTATCTGCGCAAACGAGGAGTATTTCGCCCTCCGGGCCGAGTGACTTTGTCCGCGGTGACAAAGTCACCAAAACGCCGCTTGAACCCCTTCGGTTCAAGACTCCCGCTTT
>JAEEGL010875235.1_pt1 | contig 13052 bp, 12 predicted proteins | sample 9134231 | NCBI WGS metagenome assembly JAEEGL01 (sample SAMN16246548, study PRJNA631951) | gut metagenome | biome: gut microbiome; feature: rumen; material: fiber-attached | host: Bos | place: Iran: Karaj | collected 2018-10 | reverse complement strand
TACGCATGCTTTTTTTACTGGTACGGCGCCCCCCGAGACCTCCCCTCCTTCCCTCCACTTCGTCTTCCGATCTCGTGTTGGTCCGGGCACGCAGGTGTGCTATCTCGCGCAGGAACTCCATGCTGTGGCCCTTCTTCTGGAGCGGGTAGCTCTCGGGGTCGGCGGTGCCGTAGACCTCGATCTCGCGGGCCTGGACCTCGACGGCCTGGCCGCTGCCCAGCGACGGGACGAGATCGCCCTTCACGCAGAGGCACGCGCCCGTGGTGACCTGCTTCATCAGCGCCTCGTCGAACTTCGACAAGTCGCAGACAACCTGGATATTATTGATGGTCGAACCGTCGTTCAGGGCGATGAACGCCACGTTTTTGTTTCCTCGTTTCGTGCGGACCCAGCCCTTCACCACGATATCCTGCTGGGGCTGTCCGCTCAAATAGTCCTTGATTCTTTTCATTTTATATTCTCAGATTCTTTACCATTTAATCACTTTCGAAGGTTCACTCTCGTTCCAGCAGCGGTCCACGACCGTGACGACGTACTGGCTGGTGCCGTCACGGCGGCCGGCCGGCTTGTAACGCGCCTCACGCGTAATCTTCACGATGTGGCTGCTTTCCGACAGGTCGATCTTCTCCCCTGCCTTGAACCGGTAGACCACATAGAAGTGCGGCTGCTGGAGCACGTCGTCCGTAGTGGCTGGTTGCCACGTAATCCCCTTCCCCGAGGCCTTGATGGAGGCCACGGGTGCGGGAGCGACCGCGTCGAGGTCCGTATAGGCCGGTATCAGCGCGGGATGGCGCTGGTAGACCAGCCGGAGCGAGTCGGCCAGGGCGAAGCCCCGGGGCTCCGCCGCGAGCGACCAGCCCGGCCACCACACGTTGCCGTCCACATTGGGCAGGTCGCGCACAAGCTGCATCTTGCGCGCCGTCTGCGAGACGGCGGGGTTGTCCAGGTCGCGTTCGCCGAAGGTGCCGATGCTCTGGCCGATGTAGAGCTGGCCCTTGTAATCCTGATTGTTCCACCAGTGGATCAGCTCGTCATAGTCGGCGGCCGGATGGCCGATGCGCCAGTAAAGCTGGGGAACAATATAATCGATATAGCCCTTTTCGGCCCAGGCCGGCACGTCAGCGAAGAGATCCTCGTAGTTCGAGAGGCCGTTCGTGCGGCTGCCGCTGCCGTCGGGCGTATCTTTCAGGTTGCGGTGGATGCCGAAGGGCGAGATGCCGAAACGCACCCACGGCTTGATGGCCTTGATGGTGTCGTTCACGGCATGGATGAGCGTCTCCACGTTGTGGCGGCGCCAGTCGCCTTTCTGCCAGTATTCAAAACCCTGCGCAGCAGCGTATTTCGTAAACGAGGCGTCGTCGTGGAACTCCTCGAACTTCACCGGGTAGGGATAGAAATAGTCGTCGAAGTGGATGCCGTCCACGTCGTAGCGCGTCACGATGTCGGCAATCACCCGCACCGTATGCGCCACGCTTTCCGGCTCACCCGGATCGAAGTAGAGCTGCTTGCCGTAGCGCTTGAAGATCTCGGGACGCTTGAAGTAAAGGTGCTCCGGGGCGAGCTGCTCCTGGTCTGTCGACGTCACCCGGTACGGGTTGAGCCACGCGTGCAGCTCCATCCCGCGGGCGTGGCACTGGTCGATCATGAACTGGAGCGGGTCCCAGAACGGGTCGGGCGCAACGCCCTGCTCGCCGGTGAGGAAGCGCGTCCATGGCTCGATCTCGGAGGCATAGAACGCATCGGCCTGCGGCCGGACCTGGAAGACCACGGCGTTGCAGCCCTGCGCTTCCAGCGCGTCGAGCGTCCGGACGAACCAGTCCTGGATCTGCTCGCGCGTCATCGTCTTGATCTGCTGGTTGCCCACGATGTGCAGCCACGCGCCGCGGAACTCCCGTTTCGGGGGCTCCTGCGCGAAGAGGCCGGCGGCAGCCAGGCAAAGTGCCAGCACGAACGACAGCGTCCTTCTCATAGCCACGGCTTAAAACGCGACGCCCATGGCGGCGCAGATCTTCTTCGGAATGTCGGTATTGTCCTGCCGTGCGGCGAACATTTCAGCGCCAACGCCCTTGGCCCACACGGGCACGGGGCCGCCGCAATGCGAATAGGTTGTCCAACCGATGCGCGCACGCTCGTTGATGTCCCCGATCGAAGCGGCGTCATTCATATATTTCTCGACATCCGTCGGTGCGGAGGCGTTATTGATGCTGTCGATGACCGTCAGGTCAAAGGAATAGCCCTTGGAACCGAGGGCGATGCCACCCGTCTCGTGGTCTGCCGTCACGACGATCAGCGTCTCGTCGGGATGCTTCGCATAGAAGGCATCCGCCACGGCGATGGCCTGGTCGAAGTCGAGGATCTCGAAGATGGTGCCGGCCAGGTCCTGGCTGTGCGCCGTCCAGTCGATGAGGCCGCCTTCCGCCATCAGGAAGAAGCCCTTCGGATTACGTTCCAACACGGTGATGGCCGCTTCCACGATCTGCGAAAGGGTCAGCGCGCCTTCCGTACGGCCGAGGGCGTAGGGGCAGATCACCTCGGAGCCTTCTGCCTGGATGAGGACGACATGGTCAGCATCCTTCTTGGCCTGGAAATCCTCGTAGCCGTAGGCCATCGTATAACCGCCGTCGGCGATGATGTCCCAGAGCGAAGGGGTCTTGTCCTTCTCCTTGCCGTTGGGATGGTAGAGTCCGCCACCGCCAAAGAACTCGAATCCGCTTTCCGGAATCTCCTTGCCGATCTCGTAGTAGTTGCCGCGCTTGATGTTGTGGGCAAAGAAAGAGGCCGGCGTGGCGTGGTTGATGGGGGTGGTGGACATCACGCCGACACTGTAGCCGGCGTCGTGTATCTTGTAGGAAATACTTGTCTGCAGGGTGGTGGAATCGGGAGCGATGCACAGCATTCCGTTCTTGGTCTTCTCACCGGTGGAGAGGGCCGTTCCGGCGGCCGACGAGTCGGTGATGATGCTGTTGACCGAAAATGTGGTCGCTTCGCCGAGCACGGGGAACTGCGTGAAGCATAGCGGATCCATACCGATCACGCCGCGGTGCTGCGCCAGATAGGCCTCGGAGGCAGCCACGTGCGTGAAGCCCATGCCGTCGCCGATGAAGTAGAATACGTACTTAGCCTTTTTCTCCTGCCGTGCGCAGGATACCGCCATACAAAGCAGGGCGGCCGCTGCCATAAAAAAGAAAAATCGTCTCATCTCTTACACATATTTTAATAAAAGAAAGGGTGGACGAAGCCACCCTCTCTTTTACTCAAGCGTTCGTCATTTCGTCGCGCCGCCCTTGCGGGCACCGTAGACGATCTTCAAGGCAGAGCACCTGCGAAGCTCCTGCTTCACGTCGGTGATGATACCCATGCGGGTATCCTGGTCGGCCTTGATGTTGACCTGCATGAACGGACGATCCTGCTCGCTCATCGACTCACGCTCTGCAGCGATGAAGTCACGGATGGCGCTGAGGTCGTTGTTATCCTTGCAGATGACGTCGTTCAGCTGAATGCGGGAATCCGTACCGTACTCCTTCTGGTACTGTGCCGAAGGGGTGCCGATATAGATATAGGAAGCCAGGTCTTTGCGGTCGAGTTTCGCGATCTCCGTAGCCTGCGGCATGCGCACGCGGACTTTCGTCTCGTTCTGGCGCATCGACGTACAGACCATGAAGAACATCAGGATGATGAACACGATGTCCGGCAGGGACGAAGTATTCATCTGCGGAAGCTCACCCTTGTTTTCTTTGATGAATTTAGCCATACTGAATCCTCCTAGTTCTTTTTCTTGACATCCTTCGGCTCTGCCTCGGAAATACGCTGAGGCACCGCCTTACGGACCAGGTCGACCTGGTCGTCATCCAGCTTGCTGTACTTCTTGCCGAAGTGCTGCATTGCGAAGTCGTCGCGGAGCTCGTTGATGGCCTTCACCAGTTCGTTTTGGACGGTGATGTAAGCCTGGTACGAGGTACCGCGGTCGTTCTGGAGCGAGATGACACCCTTGGAGACCTTCACCTTGCCGAGGCCCGGAATATCCTGTTCTTCTTTCTCAGGAAGGTTCGGGTCATCGTACGGGTTGGTCATGAATTCCTTGATCTTATCTTTCAGCTGGCTGACATCCATAGGTACACCACCGGCCAAGAGGCGGTCGGCCGCGTTGATCTTCACCTGGATGATGTTACGACGGTTGACTTTCTGGTCTTCCACCTTCTGATCCTCAGGCGGGATCGGCGGAAGCTGGCGGGCAATACCCTCCTCCTTGTCCATCGTCGTCACCATCAGGAAGAATATCAGCGCGATGAACGCGATATCCGCCATTGATGAGCCGTTGATTTCAGGAACCTTTTTCTTAGCCATACTAAATTACTTATTTTTTAAGAGCGTTACGGATTGCGCTCCAGATGAGGGTCACGATAGCACCGCAAACAACGAGGTACGTGACGAAGAGCACCATATCAGCAAACTTGAAAGTACCAGCAGCCACCTTGGATGCGTTGACATCGATGGCCGATCCCGGTGCGAGCAACCAGGCACCGCCGACGATCACGACGACCGCCACGATGAGGATGATCAGGCGCAGGAATTTCTTCTTGGACTTGAATGCGCCCACCAACGGGAAGAGCAGGGTGACGCAGAGAGCCAAGCAGACAAGAGCGTAGATCCAGTACAGGAACGGGTTGAGGCAGGCTGCATCCGTCGTCTTCGGGCTGTTCACGAAGACGATGCAGAAGAGCACCAGCGACACCACGAAAAGGATCAGCTCAAGAATCTTCCAGGGTCTGTTCTCTCTTTTTTCGTTAACTTCTTTCATAATCTCGTCAATTGATGAAAGTGATTATTTGCTGTATTTGACAAGCATGTCGACGAGGGAGATGGAAGAGTCTTCCATGTCCACGACGATGGTGTCGATCTTGGAAATGATGTAGTTGTAGAAGAGCTGGAGGATAATAGCAACGACCAGACCACCGACGGTGGTGATCAGAGCGACCTTCATACCACCTGCGACCAGTGCCGGGCTGATATCGCCGGCGACCTCGATGGCGTCGAATGCCTCGATCAGACCGAGCACGGTACCCATGAAGCCCAACTGCGGAGCGATACCGATGAAGAGGCCGATCCAGGAAAGACCTTTCTCGAGTTTACCCATTTCGACGGAGCCGTATTCGATGACGGATTTCTCAGCTTTCTCAATGCCCTGGCCGTCCTTGACGCGGAGAAGGCCCTGGGTGAAGATGCGTGCCACCGGGCCCGGCGTGTTCTTGCAGAGCTCGAATGCCTTGTCGACACCTTCGTTCTTGAGGCAGTCCTCAATCTTGTTGAGCAGCTTGGTGTTGTTGTTCTGAGCGATGCTCAGCGTAATGATCTTCGAGATGGCGATTGCCAGACCGAGGATAAGGCACAACAGCACGAGTGCCATAAAGGTAGCACCACCTTCGATGAAGAGCTTCTTGAGCTGCTGGTGGATCGGCTTGTCGTCCGGAGACGCTGCGAACGGGTCGACGACATCGTCGTTGGCTTGTGCCACGACCTCTTCCGTCTGCTCAGCAGCCTGGTCCTGTGCAAAAGTCTTCTGGTACTCGGCAGAAATGGTCAGAAGACCGATCACTGCCAGAAACATGAAAATTTTCTTCATAGGTTTTTTGATTAATTATTAAACACTTTATTAAAATAGTTATAGTTTTTCTGCTTCTTGGGCGGGCATAGTCCGCCACGAAATTCCTTGCAATTTAACAATTTTTTTGGAAAATATCACTTTTTCTGAGAAAATTCTCCACTTACGCAAATTCTGAATAATTCTATAACGTCTTTATTATCAGGGTATTGACCCAAAAGAACAAATAATTTCGCCAAAGCCGCCTCGGTCGTCAGGTCGTATCCGCAAAGGACGCCCGCCTGGCGGAGCGTGTCGCCGTTGGCGTACGCACCCATGTCGACGGAGCCCGCCTGGCACTGGGTGACATTGACCAGGATGCCGCCGCGGGCGGTGAAATCCGACAGCGCGGAGAGGAACCACGCGTCCGAGGGTGCGTTGCCCGAACCGAAGGTCTCGAGCACCACGGCCCGCAGCCCCTCCGTCCCGAGCACGGACCGCACGACGGTCTCGGAGATGCCCGGGAAGATCTTCAGCACGGCCACGCGCGTGTCGAGATCCGTATGCAGGCGCAGCGGCTTCCCCCACTGCTCGGGCCGGTAGAGGACGCTCGTGTTGTACTTGATATGGATGCCCACCTCCGCCAGCGAGGGATAGTTGGGCGAACGGAACGCGCTGAAGTTCTCTGCGTTGTACTTGACGGTCCGGTTCCCCCGGAAGAGCTCGTTCTCGAAATAGATGCAGACCTCGCTCACGTAGGGGCGGCCGTCCGGCCCGGCGTCCGCGGCCAGTTCGATGGCGTCGATGAGGTTCTCCTTGCCGTCCGTACGGAGCATCCCGATGGGCAGCTGGCTGCCGGTGAAGACGACGGGCTTCTCGAGGTTCTCGAGCATGAAGCTGAGCACGGAGGCCGAGTAGGCCATCGTGTCGGTGCCATGCAGCACCACGAAGCCGCAGTACGCGTCATAGTGCTCGCGGATGAGCCGCGCCAGGGAGACCCAGAATTCCGGCTTGGCGTCGGACGAGTCGATGACGGGGTCGAACGAGATCGTGTCGATCTGGAAATTGAACTTGCGGAGCTCGGGCACCTCCTGCAGGATCTGCTTGAAGTCGAAGGGTTTGAGGAGCAGGGTGTCGGGGTCCTGCTTCATTCCGATGGTTCCGCCCGTGTAGATGAGGAGTATCTTTCTGTCCATAATCACTATAGATTGAAGAGCTTTCTTGCGTTCAACGTCGTCGCGGCGGCGACCGCCTCCGGCGCCAGGCCCTTGATCTGGGCCACTTTTTCGGCAACGAGCCGTACGTACGAGGGCTCGTTGCGCTTGCCGCGGAACGGGACGGGGGTCAGCCAGGGGCAGTCGGTCTCGAGGACGATGTCGTCGAGCGACATCTTCTCGAGCGCCACGGCCACGCCGGCGTTCTTGTAGGTCACCACGCCGCCGATGCCGAAGCGGAAGTCGGCGTAGGTGAGCAGCCGGCGGTACATCTCATAGCTGCCCGACCAGGCGTGCATCGTGCCGCGGAAGTCGACGCCCCTCAGGTCCTCGAGGACGCGGAGGAAGTCGTCGGTCGCCTCGCGCAGGTGGATGATGACCGGCAGGTCGGCTTGCGCAGCCATGACGATCTGCTCTTCGAGCACACGCATCTGCTGCTTGACGTAGTCTTTCGACCAGTATTCGTCGAGGCCGATCTCGCCGACGGCCCGCCAGGGACGGTCGGCGAGGTGCTGGCGGACGAACGCCAGTTCATCCTCCCAGTCTTCCCCCACGGACGTGGGGTGCAGGCCGATGCAGGGCCAGGCGAAGCCGGGCAACTCATCGGCCTTGCCGCAGAGGTCCGCGAAGCAGGAGCGGTCGATGCCGGGCATCACGCACGCCACGACGCCCGCCTCGCGGGCCCGGCCCATCACGTCCGCGAAATCTTCGCGAAAGGCCTCGTCGTAGATGTGCGAGTGGGTGTCAATCAGTTCCATCTCTTCCCGTTTACCGTTGAATCTACAAATATAACAATAAAACCGGCTCCTTCGCCCTCAGAGACGGGCATATTTGTTGCCGAATTCGACCGCCACGCGGCCGTCCACTTCCAACTGGAAGAGGGCGACGCTGACGGCGCTGGCGTCCTGTCCCGTGAGGCGGGTCAGGTCGTCGGTCGTCAGGCTGCCGCGTTCGGCCAGCAGGGCGAGGATCGTCCGCTCCAGGGCGGAATCCCCCGGCCTTTCCGCCGCCTTCTTCCGACCCGTTTTCTGCTGCAGCCATCCCATCGCCAGCGGGAGGCTTTCTGTGTCGGTCACAATCTGGGCGACGTTTTTCCGGATGACTTCGTGGCAGCCGGCGAACGACGGGTCGGTGAGCCGGCCGGGGACGGCGAAGACCTCCCGCCCGTACGATTCGGCGAGCGACACGGTGATCAGGCCCCCGCCTCTGGCGAAGGATTCGGCCAGGAGCGTTGCATCGGCCATCCCGGCAATCAGCCGGTTGCGCCGGATGAAGGTCATCGCCGCCGGCGCCGTAAGCCGGGCGAAGTCGGTGACCAGGGCTCCGTGCTCGACGATGCGAGCCGCCAGCTCCCGGTGCTGGTGCGGATAAACGTCGTCAAGGCCCGTGGGCATCACGCCCACGGTCTGCAGCCCGGCCTCAAGCGCCGCCAGATGGGCCGTCCCGTCGATTCCCAGCGCCAGGCCGCTGACCACCAGCGGTCGCCCCGGCAGCGACGCCAGCCGTTCCACGATCTTCCGGCACATCGTCCGCCCGTACCATGTCGCCTTCCGGGTTCCCACGACGGCGAGGATCTGCGGGGCATTCAGGTCGACGTTACCCTTATAATAGAGCAACAACGGCGCATCGGCGCATTGCGCCAGCCGGAACGGATACCGGCTGCTGCCCACCGGCAGGAGTTCCACCCCGCAGCCCTTCGCCCATTCGACTTCCGTCCGGGCCCATTCGAGCAGTTCGGGGTCGCAGAGCACGTCCACATAGTCGTCGGCGCGATGCAGCGCCTCCCGCAGCGCCGCCCTCGGCGCCTTGAACACGGCGCCCGGTCCCCCGAACGCCTCCATCAGCTGCCTTCCGGCAGCGCACTTGTACGCGAACACCTTGCTGATCGCGCACAAACAAACCATTTCATCAAACTCCATTCTTTTTTCCCGCGAAATTACACCCCCCCCCGCCTCCACTCCCTCGCAAAACGACAAAATCCCCTACTCCCGTTTTTTTTAACTTTTTACCCTTCGCTGCAGAGGAGCACTAAGCATCGTCGGATATTAGGGCTTCGGGCGGCCTGCGCAGGGAGCGGGGCTCCGCATGACGGCGTAGCCGTCAAGCGACCGGGTTGGACCCTTTTTCGACATTTGAGCAAGACAAAAATCCTCAAGTGCGGAGAGGCCCGCCGGAAAGAACCATGCGGCTGCAACGGACGCAATTGATAATCAGGGGATTACATAAACATATCCCCCTCTATTGGGAGGGGGATATGTTTGCGTAAGTCGCTGTGTGCCAAATGTGTCCGTTGCAGCGGCGAAAACAGCCAGAGCTAGGTGGCGGAGACTGCTGGGGCTGCGGAGACAGCCAGATGCCAGAAGCCAGAAGCTAGATGATCAGCATGGCGTCGCCGTAGGTGCCGAACTGGTAGCCTTCCGCGATGGCGACCTTGTAGGCGTTCATGATGTTGTGGTAGCCACCGAAGGCGGCTGCGGACATCAGCATCGTGCTGTACGGGAGATGGAAGTTCGTGACCACGGCGTCCATGATCGAGAACTGGTAGGGCGGGAAGATGAACTTATTGGTCCAGCCCTCGTTGGCGCGGATCTCCTTCTTCGTCGTCACATACGTCTCCAGGGCGCGGACCACGGTGATGCCGACGGCGAATACCTTGTGGCCGGCAGCCTTCGTGCCGTTCACCTTCGCGGCCGTCTCCTCGGAAATCACATACTGCTCCGAATCCATCTTGTGCTTCGACAGATCCTCGACATCCACGTTGTGGAAATGCGCATTGCCCATATAGAGCGTCAGGAACGTCGTGTCGATGTCGCCGATCTCCATCTTCTTGAAGAGGATCTTGCTGAAATGCAGGCCGGCGGCCGGGCAGGCCACGGCGCCCTCGTTCTTGGCGAAGATGGTCTGGAAACGCTCCTTGTCGATCTCCTCGGCCTGCGGGCGGATCCACTTCGGAATCGGCAGCGAGCCCATCTGGTAAAGCGTCTCGCGGAACTCCTCGTACGTACCGTCGAAGAGGAAGCGCAGCGTGCGGCCGCGGGAGGTCGTATTGTCGATCACTTCGGCCACAAGGCTATCATTCTCACCGAAATAGAGTTTGTTGCCGATGCGGATCTTGCGCGCCGGATCGACCAGCACGTCCCAGAGGCGCTGCTCCTTGTTGAGCTCACGGAGCAGGAAAACGTCGATCTCCGCGCCCGTCTTCTCCTTGTTGCCGCGCATCCGTGCCGGGAAGACCTTCGCATCGTTGAACACGAACAGGTCGTGCGGCTGCGCATATTCGATGATATCCTTGAAAATCTTGTGCTCAATCTCGCCCGTGTCCTTGTGGACAACCATCAGACGGCACTCGTCGCGCTCCTGCGAGGGATACTTTGCAATCAGTTCCTGCGGAAGCTCAAAGCCGAATTGTGAGAGTTTCATTCAGAAAGTATAAATTTAGATTTTAGACGAAAAAACAATTATTATACGAACAAAATCCAAAAAAGTTTCATTCAGAAGAACCTTTCATCACCGCATCCATCACATTATCGATGCGCAGATAGATGGGATAGAACGCCTCGTCGTCCATCGGCGTATTGCGTCCGACCAGCGCGCGTATCTGCGTCAGGATGACATCACCCGAGATGGCCCATTCAGCTTCGGTGGGCACCAGGCCCTGGGCCGAGGTGAAGGCGATGAACCCGTCCTTGAGGTTCAGACCGTCGAGGAAACGCTCCAGCGTGGGCAGGTCGCGTATCTCGCGTAGCTTCGCGCGATTGCGGTCCGCCAGCTGGTTCGCATACTTCACCTGCAGGCTCTGCCGGTTGCACTTGCCGAGGTATTCCGTGTAGCGCGTCGTATCGAGCGGCACGAAGACATCGGGGATGATGCCGCCACCGCCGTAGACCGTGCGGCCCGCACGCGTCTCGAAGCGGAGCGAATCGTTCACCTTGATGCTGTCGGCGCTCATCATCTCGCCGTGCTGGTAGCGCTCGTAGATGTCATAGCCGTAGTCGTCGGAGTAAGGCTTCTGGATGCAGCGGCCCGAGGGCGTGTGGTAGCGCGCCACGGTGAGCCGGATGCCCGACCCGTCGTTGAAGAAGAGCGGCTCCTGCACCAGGCCCTTGCCGAAGGACCGCAGGCCGTAGAGCACCGCGCGGTCGTTGTCCTGCATCGCACCCGCGAAAATCTCGCTCGAAGAGGCCGAGCCCTCGTTGATCAGGACGGCCAGCTCGATGTCGCGGCAGCTGCCGCGGCCGTCCGCGAACACGTCGCTACGCGGCCGGTTCCGGCCTTCCATATATACGATCAGGTCGCCCTTCTCGAGGAACTCGTTGCAGAGCATCAGCGCCTGGTCGAGATAGCCGCCCGAATTGTCGCGCAGGTCGAACACCAGCCGGCGCATCCCCTGCTCGCGCAGCGTGAGCGCCGCCTGCAGGAACTCGTAATACGTGGTCCGCGCAAACTTCTGGAGCTTGATGTAGCCCGTGGTGTCGTTGAGCATGAAGGCCACGTCCACGCTGTTGACGGGAATCACGTCGCGCGTGAGCTCGAACGGGATCAACCCGGGCTCCCCTTCCCGCTTCACCTGCACGGTCACCTTCGTGCCGCGCTTGCCCTTCATCATGCGCACCATCGAATCCTGCGGCGTGCCGTTACCCGCGATCATGCGGTCGCCCACCTGGATGATGCGGTCGCCCGACAGGAGCCCCGCCTTCTCGGAAGGGCCGCCCGCGATGACCTGCGTGATGACGGCCGTATCGTTGGGTACGGTAAACTGGATGCCGATGCCGTCAAAACCGCCCTGCAGGTCCTCTTCCGCCTCCTTCAGCTCGACGGGCGGCAGGTATACCGAGTGCGGGTCCAGCTTCGCCAGCAGCTCCGGCAGGATCTTCTCCGTGACGGCGCGCTGGTCGATCTCATCCACATAGTCCCGGTCCACGCTCTGGAGCACCAGCATCAGCTTGGCCCAGTCCCCTTCCGGAATCCGGACCACAGGCTTCCGGTTGCGGTTCCACAGGAGGAACGCCGCAGCGGCCAGCGCCATCAGCACGATCCACCATCCGATGGAGGAAAGCGCCTTACGTGCCTTTTCGTCCATGGCCTATTCGAATTTCACGACCTCGATGCCCGCGCGGCGGAGCAGGTCAATACCGTCCGTAATCCGGTACTCACGCTCATAGACGACGCGCGCGATGCCCGACTGGATGATGAGCTTTGCGCACTCCATGCACGGGGAATCCGTGATGTAGAGCGTCGCACCCAGGCTGCTGTTGTTGCTCTTGGCCACCTTTGTGATGGCATTGGCCTCGGCGTGGAGCACATAGGGCTTGGTCACCCCGTTCTCGTCCTCGCACACGTTCTCGAAACCCGACGGCGTGCCGTTGTAGCCGTCCGAGATGATCATCCGGTCCTTGACCAGGATGGCCCCCACCTGGCGGCGGGTGCAATAGGAATTCTTCGCCCACACGGCAGCCATATCAAGGTAGCTCCGGTCGAACTGGCGGTTCTTCTTCTCCTTATCCATTACTGATTCTTGTCTCTTTGGTACAGATAGCGTTTGATGCTGCGCTTCGGCGTCTTTTCGAACTCCTGGTCCACAATCTCCACGTGGTGGAGCTTGCAGTACTGGTCGAGCTCCAGGTTCGCCAGCTGCATGTCCTCGGTGAGCTTATCCAGGAGCTGCTCGCGGTCCAGGCCGTCCTCCTGCGCCTGCTCGAAGTCCGGATAGATGAGGCCCACCATCTTGAAGTCGTCCTCGATGACGAGCGACTCCAGGACGTACGGCATATTGTTCAGGATACTCTCGATCTCCTCAGGGTAGATGTTCTGGCCGGAAGGTCCGAGAATCATGCTCTTGCAGCGGCCCCTGAGGTAGAGGTAGCCGTCGCCGTCCATGACACCCATGTCACCTGTGCGGAACCAGCCGTCGACGAACGACTCGCGCGTGGCTATCTCGTTCTTGTAGTAGCCCAGGAACACGTTGTCGCCCTTGACCAGCACCTCGCCCGGGATCCGCTTCGGGTCCATGGAGTCGATCTTGATGCGCATGCGGGGCGCCGCCTTGCCGCAGGAATAGAGCTTGGTCTTGTTCCAGTGGACGTAGGTGATGATGGGGGCGCACTCCGTCATGCCGTAGCCGATGGTGAACGGGAAGTTGATGCGCTTGAAGACCGCCTCGGCCTCGCGGTTGAACGGCGCGCCGCCGATGATCACTTCGCCGAACTTGCCGCCGAAGGCCTGGATGAGGTTGTCGCGGATCTTGTTCTTGACCACCTTGT
>JAEEGL016979584.1_pt1 | contig 13053 bp, 14 predicted proteins | sample 9134231 | NCBI WGS metagenome assembly JAEEGL01 (sample SAMN16246548, study PRJNA631951) | gut metagenome | biome: gut microbiome; feature: rumen; material: fiber-attached | host: Bos | place: Iran: Karaj | collected 2018-10 | reverse complement strand
GCCCAGCCCTCCCCCGCACGCCAAAAACCTCAGACAGAACGGATTACCATCCGGGATACCGTCATCACGGAGCGAGACTTGGGGCGGATCGAGGTCGAACACGTCTTCAGCCGCCGGGACACCGTCGTCGTGATCCCGGGCAACCATCCGGGCGGGAGCACGGTCGTCCCCTTGCAGAAGGTTCCCGCCGGGCCCCGCCCCCTGCACGGGTTCGTCCTGGCGCAGGCCGCCGTCTGTCCGGATCTCTCCTATGGGGCGATGCTCGGCTTCGGCGGGGCGGTCTGGGGCGCCTATCTCCGTTTCAGCAGCAATTTCCGTCCGGCCACGTCCGATTATGACTGCCGGAGCGACGGATCCACCGGTGCCGGCCCCATCTGGACCTCCGGAGCGCGGGCGGTCAGCCGGCTCACTGTCACGGGCGGCGGATGGATTCCCTGTACGGATTGGCTGCGGGTCTATGGCGGGGGCGGATTCGGCCGCAGGACGGTATGCTGGCAGGACTCGACCGGCGCCTGGGCGCGGGTGACGGATTACAGTGCCGCCGGTTTCGCCCTGGAGGCCGGTGTTATCCTCAACCTTGGGCACTTCGCCCTGTCGCTTGGCGGGGAAGCCATCGCGTTCCGCTCCTGCGGGCTGACCATCGGCGCAGGGTTCTGTTTCTAAGGATTATTTTGTAACGATCGTCGTCTGCGCAGGAATATGCTCGTCGCAGCGGTCTTTCGTCACATACGGGATTTCCTGACCTTCGGCGACACAAAGCGTCTCCAGCAGATTCTTTCCCGAGTCATCCTGCATCGGCGACGCCAGCAGAGCTTCCAAGGCTACGTTGGCCGACACGTCCAAGATCTTCAGGCGGTTCTCCTGACACGCCAGTTCGCGCAGGGACGGATTTCCGGAAAGATCCAGTTCCGTGAGGCCATTTGCCGGGCAGTCCAGGATTTCAAGATGGGGCAGGAAAGTCACATCCAGCGACTTCAAATCCATATTGCCCACACGGAGCTCCCGGAGCTTGGGGTTCTTCGACAAGTCGGAAACAGACCCTGCCGTTGCGATGACCAGTTCCTCCAGGTCAGGGCAATGGGATACGTCCACAGCATAGTCTCCTTGATTGTCCTGTGGGAAATCCAACACGAAACGGCGTAGCTTCTTCAGTTTTGAGATATCCGGTTTCGGACCACGCAGATGCGACAGATTCAATACGGTCAAATTCGTCAAGAACGAGACATCCGGGTATTTCAGGTACGTCATCCCAAGCTCCAGCACCTCCAGATCCGTATTATTCCGCAGGTCCAGGGTTCCGAGCCTGTCGCCCAAACCGGCATTTCCGCACAAGTTCAGTTCCCTCAGGCCCGGATTGTGCGACACGTCCACCTCAAGCAGCGTCCCGGCCGGGCCGAAACAATCCGGCCAGCGATACTTCCCCTGATAGTAATATGGCTGGTCCGGCACCGGCCCGTCAATCCAGGAACCCGTACAAATCAGCACCCTCAGGTTCGGCATCCGTTCGATTCCCTGCAGGGATCGGATGTTCCATTCATCCGAGCAGACGGAGATCTCCCGGATCCCGCGCGCCTCGATCCGGCTGATCTCCCCGTCTCCATCCTGGTCGAACCGGGAGATCAGATAGTCCTTGAAACCCGGATCCTGGATTCGCACCAGGGGCGTCGTGGCCGTATAGCAGACCTGCGTATGGGCGTCTTTGACGATCCCCCGCCGGACCTGCTGCCCGGCCTTGAGCCAGACTTCCTCCAAATCGGGGCATCCGGTGACCTGCAGCGTGTCCAGGCGGGAATTGGCTGTCAGGTCCAGCATATCCTGCAGCGGATTGTCGTAGCACCCCAGCTCCTCCAGCAACGGATTGGACGAGACGTCCAGGCTGCCCAGGCGGTCTTCGTTGCAGTATAGGATACGGAGCTTCGGATTCGCAGAGAGGTCCAGTCCGGCCTGGGAGAAATCGTTCTGCGCACAGCGGAGGTCCTCCAGGGCGGGCAATGGCGTCACGTCCAGCAACGTGAAGCTGTTCTGCCAGCAGAACAACAACCGCAACGACGGACAACCCGACAGGTCCAGCTCCGAGAGGAGATTGTCGTAACACTGCAGATGCTGCAGGCGCGGGCAGCCGGACAGGTCGAGTCTGACCAACCGGTTGCGCGACAAGTCGACTTCTTCCAGACGGTCGTTCCGGGACAGGTCAACTTCCAGCAGCAGGTCCTCCGTCCAGATGAGTCTCTTCAGGTTCGGGAAGCATTCAATCCCCTGCAGGCTGCGGGCCCCGCCGCCGTCCGGACAATCTATCGCAGTGACGGTACGGGCTTCCTGCTGATTGATCCGCCCGTCTCCGTCAAGGTCAAAGTGCTCCACAACCCAAGCCTTGAACACGGGATCGGGAATCTTTACAAACGGAGAGGCCTGCGTGGATACCTGCGCAAGCGCCGAGCGGACCTCGTCACGGCCGTTGCCGACATATGCCTGCCAGTAATAGTCTTTCTCATCCTCAAGGCCGGCGACGTCCACGGCAAAGCCGGCGTCCGTGCCCGTCCCCGCGACCTGGCGGAGCATCCCGGCGCTCTCGCCGAAATACACCCCACACTCGCTCCACGCCCCCGCTGCCAGCACGGTGAAATGAACAGCGTCATAGCCCGCCTCCACCTGCACCTCGCCCAGCACCGGCGGAGCGAACTCCGAGGGCTGCCGCTCCGAACAAGCGGCAACCACCATCACAAAAACCAATAAGGCCAGTCTGCGGATACAGGGAAACACTTGTTTCGTTCTTTTCCGCAAAGATAAGCAATAACAAGGAATCCCTCAATTACTCACTGTCCTGCCGCCTTTGCGCGGTATATGCTATGGATGATTCCCCAAGCGATAACGGCAAGAAGGAGGACTACCGCAATGTAGATGTCTGTCTTGTACTCAAAGCAGGCGAAGATTATGTTGGCAAGGGCGATGACGATGACCATAATCCAACTGAACACCTTGACGGAGACACCACGCTTGTTGTCCACATATCGAATCCCCATCGCAGGCAGGATGACACTGGCAATGGAGACGAATCCGATGCCCAGCGAAATCCAATTCCTGCCATCGGTCTCGGGGGCGATGATCTCGCAGACGAAACCCAAAAGAGCCGCAAGGGCAAGCGCCAAGGCTAGTCTAACACCATCTATCTTCATTTTACTTCATTTTTGCAAGGAAAAACAATTTGTTGATCTCCGGGACTTGGGAGGCGGGAGCCCAGGCACTCATCCCGGCTTTCCACACCAGGGTCCCGGGCGTCAGCAGATCATTCTGCACAAGTTTGACCAGTTCCTCATCGGAAAAAGGCCCGGCTTGGGTCCCGTCAACGGCGAGATAGGTCTGCCCCGGCTCCTTGACGGGAGGCGGAGTCGGAGCAGCCCCCTGGGCATTTCCCTGGGGCATAACGCTGTTGATCATCGCCGGCATCTGTTGGATCATGGACATCCCGATGCCTAATTCCATCATCTTTTCGATGAAGTTTCCGCTGTCTTCCGCCATAGCTAAAGCATTGATATGATGTGGGGGCAGTCTTTTATGAACTTCCATTCCGGCCAGCCTTGCGTCCAGATATAGAAGTCCGGGGAGATGGCTTCCGCCTTGAGCAATTCCTGAACCTGCGCCAGAGTAAACGGACCGCGTTGCTCGGTCCCGGCTGCCAGCACGTACTGCGTTTCTTCCTTTTTCTGGAAAACCGGCAACACGACATGCGGCTGGATGCCGAATTGTGGCACCTCAGTCTGCATTTGTCGGATGCTCTCGACAGCCTGGGCTGCCAGCGCTTTCCACTGGTCGGAAGCGACCAGTTTATCCAAGGTATTGAAATCCAATTGTCTCATAGCAATTTACGGTTTGGGGATCGGAGGAATGTTGGGAATAGGAGGTGGCGTACTGCCTCCGGGAGTAGCGAACAGGCCTGCCAGAGCCGGGATCTGCTTCATCGGCAGCCAGCCCGGCATCCCCTCGCTCCAAGCCAGGGTGTCGCCACTGATCTGGCCCGCGGCAAGCATCTGGCTCAATGCATTCATATCACAAGGGCCGTACTGCGCTCCGTTGATCGCCAGATACCAGACGGTCTGCTGCGGCGTGGGAATCGGGGGTGGCGTCGCTTGCGGCTTGCCGGCATCGGCCATCCCCTGCTGCATCGTCTGCCCCATCTGGTTCATCATCCCGCCGACCTGCTGGCCCATCGCGGCCCCCATCATCATCCCGGTCATCATCCCGGCAGGGTTCATATGGCCGTCACTCCCGCCAAAGTTCATACTGCCCATCTGGCCAAGATTCTCCATACCGGCCTTGAGCACCTCTGCCTGCTTGTCGATGCTATGGGCGTTGATATAGGCGGACTCGCTGCCGAGGCCAGCCTGCTTCGCCGCCTGCTCGGACTGCATCCGCTGGGCGAACTGCGCCTCTTCGCGCATCCGCGCGGTAGCATCGCGCATATGTTCCATCTGTATCTGGGCCATTTCCTTTGCCGTCCGGTTGCGGATTTCTGCATCCGTGCGCATCGTCTCACGCTTGATCTCGAAACCAAGGAGCGTGGTCTTCTCGTTCTCCAGATTATAGAGCTGTGCCTGGTCCTCCGTGAGACGTTTAAGTTTCCGGAAGCCCTCCCCGTCCTCATCGTAACGGATATCTTCGATAAGCACGTCGCTGGCAAAGATGCCGAATCGCTGCATGATGCGCTCCTGCATCCGTGCAAGGATGTAATGTCCCATCTCGCCGATGAGCTGGTTGAAGTGCATGATGAAAATGCCGGTATCTTTCGGCGCATTGGTCACGATCTGCTTGACTTCCTGGGTCAGTAGGCTCTTTACCTTGGCGTTGAACTCCTCAACCGTCGTATCGGAGGTGCCCCAGGCCTCCAGGAAGTACTTGATCATGGCAGGGTCTGTCGGAATCTGATAGGCCATGGCGCCTTTGATCGCCACCTCGACATCATAAGCCTTGTATTCCGGTTCGGACGGAATCACGCGGAAATAGGGAACCGTGAAAGGCAGTTCCATACCCTTGGCCAGGTTGATGAAGTACACTTCTGCCTGGAAGGGAGTTCCGCCCTTGTAAGCCAGCCCGACGATCGACGCCAGCACCGGCATGTTGTCCGTCTTGACGATGTCGTCATACGGCCCGGTGATGATGTCGTACTCACCCTTGTTATTGTAAAGGAACACGGCCGCCTGGCCGGGCCTCACCCGGAGGCTGCTGCCATAGCGGATGTTGTTCTCCTTGTGTGAAGCGCCCGCTTCCGCCTTGGCGTTCGGACGCCATTTCCAGATGAGATAGTCCTTCTCATCGCAGCGGATCATATCCATGATGCCACCTTCTACCCCTACTTTCCGATTGAAAATACCCATAGAATTCAATTCTCCAATTGTTTGTAATATATGAAAACCTGCCGGCCTTCTTCTCCTTCAAAACTGGTCAAAAGCTCCAATGCTTTAACATACCCGGCAGATCGTTCCCGAATATTCTCTATGATTTCAGAATCACCCCTCCCATCCGATCGTTCTACACTGTGTATGATCAGATCGGAAGTTATGTCGGAACCATTAAAATAGCGACTCGCTTGAGACATTGCTTTCACGCCAGCCACACGATGCATTGCACTGACAGTGGGATACATGCCTTTGTCTAAAGACAGAATGGAAAGCAAATACCCATTATCGTAATCAGTAACGACCTTCACCCCCTCAAAAGGAGATGCTTTATACATCCTTACAATGAAATTCGTCAAGGCGACTCTTTCTTCATCATACCCTTGTGCTACGGCAGGAACTGCTCCCAGCATCATAGATATAGTTGCTAATAAAGATACTATTTTCCGAACCATCTCTTTAAAACATTAGCTACTTTGTTTATATCAATTCCAGCCACTTTATTTGAAGTTGTTTTGACTGCTTCGGCCTTTGCCTTTTCTATTGCGGTCTGATCCTTCAACTGTTGACGGCGCAACGCCAAATCATCTTCATATTGTTTCACTTGAAAATCCCTTGCACGCTGTCGCTCCTCTTCTCTTCTCACCTGCCTTGAGTTCAAATGTCTCGTTATTGATTTGACCAACTCTTCCGCCGCATCTGCCGAAGAAGAAGACAGGTCAATGGAAGAAAGAATCTCTATTGCGTCTTGCGCCGCAGACTCATCTTGTCCACGGGCCCAGCGGGCCTTTGCTTCACGGAGCAGTTCCGCTCCTTCTTTATCCCGCTTCTTTTGGGTTAATTCTACTGCCAGAGCCCATCCTTCCGAAGAAGCAGGGCAGAACTCCGGGATGGAAAGCAGTTCAGACAGCGCAGTATCATAATCTCCCAATTCGGCCAGCCGTTCAGCTCTCGCGACAATCCCCGCACCATTCATCTGGTAATAATAATAAACCTTCTCCTTGGTGGACTTCATCCAGTCACTCAATGCTTCCGAGCGAACCGGAATCCGCTGAAATGCATTAATATAGGCCTTATTATCATTCTGTCCGACACCAGTTACGGGAAGAGAAAGAGAAGTATAAACTTTATCTTCCACTATGTCCCCTACATACAGAATAACATCTAGCTTTTGTGAGATTCGGGGCGGTGTAGAGGGAACGATGTCTCGAACCGAGCTGATGACATCCGCAGTCAGAACAAAACGGCTTCCGATCCCATCATCAATCATTCCATAGTTGACGGCAATCTGTTTCAATTTGGCAAGCAACTGCGCCTTTGCCTCGGCTGGCATATCTTCTTGCGGGACCAGAATCTCAACGGAAAAGCCATCCGTTTGCGCATAGAGGGGCAAACAGATAATGATGGCAAGTATAACAAGAAATAATCTTCTCATTATCAACTATTTTTCGCCAAGGATGACCACGGCTTCACCCAAGCCGCGAGTCATCACTTTTGATGTTATTCCAAATGGGGTTTTCTGCAGATACTTCCGTAATAGCGTGGCGAAACTCCGCGCATCCATCGCAGCACCCTGTTCGTCAAAAAACGGAATTCGAACTTGTTCAAACTGGAGGAAATTCTCCGTGGCATCTGATAAGGAAAAACTTCCCGCTACCGTATTCTCCCGCATCCAATCCTGAATGCAGTCCATAAGCTCTTCACCATCATACTTTGTCTCCAAGTCTTTCTCCCAGCCGTCCCAGCGGCGAACCGTGAGGACAATCTCGCGGCCGTGCTTTTTGAGATCCTTGAAATAACTTTCCATCTGCTCGTCGAAGCCGGCCATGCTATTCTTGACCGCATTCTCGAGTAAACGGGGGACGATATCCGCCGAGGCCTGACCTGTTCCAGTCGAAGTTGCAATACGCTTGCTGGTATAAGAATCGAATGCTTCCAGCATATAGGTCACGGATTTTCCTGCTGTTTCTTTATTAACGTGCCAATCTACCTGCACGATGATATCTGCCTTAGTCCGACGTTTAAGCATATCAAGCGGACTCTCTGACAGTTCCGACCCGCTGGTCTTGCTCTGAATCAAGTTGTCCTCCGCCTGGCGCATCGTGATGGCTCGTAACTCCTGCTCGCAGTCTTTCAAACTATACCCAAGGGACGTCATCAATTCTCCCACTTTACTGACAACCGGGCCCAATTCCAAATCTTCCCGGAAAGCAGTCTGGTAATCCGGAACAGATACTCTTATTCCCTGATTATCGTATGTGGTCATAAAATAGCGCCGTGCACACCACCCGTCACTCGGCAAGATCATCAGCGTGGGCTTCTTTTCCTGAGCTGAACTCAAAAAAGAGGAGAGCACCAGCAAAATCAGTAAAACCAACCGCTTCATCGTCTTCTATAGTCGTTGAGGAAGTCAATTTTTTCCTGTTTCCAAGCCTTTCCTAAGTTGAACAGGAAGAACTCAATCTGATCCGGATTTACCTGCAGTGCACGGGCAACGGCATTGATTTTTGTTATCTGTGAATAATAGCGCTCGGCTGGATCCGACTCATAAGAAACGCCATAGAAGTAGTCATCAAAACACTCAAATGCCCCCAATACGTTCGCATCCACAATTATGGCCTGATTTTGACCAACAGACACGTCACAGAAATAGAGAATCTTTCCCAAGGTACTCTGTTTCAGTCCGGAGACCGCATAGAGATTACGACACAAGGAGAGAAAACGGTTTCTTACGAGTGCACCATCTTTATATTGCTGAACCTGCTGGACGATATAGGCCATATTTGCAATGATGTTCTGCAGATTACGTGTCCCCTGCATTCCTTTCGGATATCCCCAGATCAATGCCTTAATTATTCGCTGCTCCATATCATCCGTCGCAAAAACATCTTCCCGCGAAACGACTATCTGGCCTTGCTCATCACGACGCAATCCTTGAAATACCAATCCGGCCATCGGAAATTCATTCAGAATGCCTTGCCACTTGGCACTGATACTTCCGACGAGGATTTCTTGATTGGCAGGATTCGAATCACTGATTTTATCCTGAAATATATTGATTTTCATATTCTTCAACTTCAATAGTTCTTATTTGACACAGTATTATCTATTTTGCCCCATCATTTCTTTCAGTTTTTTGGACAACAAATTGAGTAATTTTAGATAAATCTGAGGTTTTAATCAAAATAGGAGCCATGTATTCGCACACAAGATTCTCTCCTCTAGACACATTATTATCTTTCCTTCGGTTCGCGTCCCGATCTTGGAGAAGATTCAACATAGAAACAATTGCGGATTGCCATCCAGGAATATAAATGCTATGATTTTCGTTAAAATCATAATAGCTATAACCCCATCCATGATCTCGGTGATCCAATAATAAATAACCTAAAATATCTCTAGATTCGGTATCTTTCACCTTTATTTGACCCACATAACCAGCATAGCCAGAATAATAGTTAGAAAGCAACGGCAAAGTTCTTCCCATTTCAGCATAACCGCTTATTTTCCCTATTCTATTGCAGTCAACTTCATAATTAATCGTAGTTGGTTGTGCACTGATTGTTATATCGAATAACGCCAAGATAACCGCACTTTTAATTGCCGATGTAATCTCCGTAAGAGTCTTTTTCTCTCCCCTCAACCGAAAACAAACCGAATCAATAGTAATATCTGTATACGGGATATTATTATTCTCATATTCTTGTACCTCTATGTTTGTAAGAGCTAACGAGGCCAAGGTATTAAAGATTGCTTGATACACACTTTTTGATTGTTCGTTCTCATAAACCTTTATTCCGAAATTAAAGACATATCCATCGTTCTTTTGGTCATATTTAGGATTATCATCCGGAATCAAGACAAAATCAAACATTTGAGGCGCCATCGAATGAATTAGTTGCACTAAATCGCGTAAAGCCATCTCCTCATTCGCTTTATTTAACTCACGCAAACGTAAATTGGCAGCAAAAGTATTTCCGGCAAATTCCGCCGCGGATCCGTGGCTTTTTGCATAGGTAATTAGCTTTCCTATGGAAACGGTCGTTTTTAATGAGACATGGTTTAACCCCGAAGGTAATCTTTCAGCTGAGAGTTCCTCAAAACTACTTATATTCCCAGTTGATACCATCGCAATCTCATCTCTGACCAGTTCATCATTCAGTATTTCCGTATTCGCAGAGACGAACACTCCAAACGCTTGTTCCACCGCACTCCTGAGTGCGTTGTTTGTTGCTTCTTCTTTCGTCGCCCCTTCGCCAACTACAACAAGGGTCACTTCCTTCGGCTGCCCAAACAGGCATATCGACGTCAATAATGACAAAATCGTAATTGTTAATCTTCTCATTGTTGTTTGTTTTGTGCTTGGTCAATCATCTCATTCAGTTCTTGCGCCTCCCAACTGTATTCAGCCTCTGCGGCTTTCACCCTTGCTTCATCATATCTGCCATCTTGTATCAGTTCAATCACGACTTGTCGTATGTTTTGTGATTCTGTCTCATCACCCACATTGCTAAGTATCAATAATATCAAGTAGAGAATGAGAAGTATTCCCATAATAATGATCAAAAGATGAATACGCTTTTTCTTGTTTCGGGTTTTGTCTGACTGTAAAGCTTTGGTTTTATCATTCTCCAAATAAGCATATTCCTGTAACTGATTCAAAAGATCTTTCTCTCCGCCAGATTGCATCTTTAGCATGGCATAGGCCTGTTTTGCCCTGCTCAGCCACGCATTTGAAATCGAAATCTCCTCCAATCCATTAACCGAATGGAACTGATTTACTGAGAACAACAACATATTCATCAGTCCCTCTTTTGTATTAGGTACCGAAAAGGTGTTTATTATCGTTACCCGCTCTCTGTCATCCTTTGCCGCCAACAACTGTTGCTGCAACTCTTTGAACTCATCACGTATCCTCTTACTACATTCTTTCTCTTGAGAGAAAACATAGCCACATTCCGGACATTTCAATGAAAAAGCAGGAATTACTGCACCACAAGCAGGGCACTTTTCACTTTTACCTGAATTCATAACTAATTATGGTTATTGCCCATAGCTTAAAGTCTATGATTAACTTGATTATTAGATTTCAAAAATAGTTCACCACCTCCCACGAATCAAGTTCAATTTGGTTCAAGTTTATCCATTCGTTTGTTTCACTTGTATTTCTAATTATTTTTATCCTTCAGTTGATAACCACATTGAATCCCTATGATCAATCACGATGCTATCCGTTTGCTGGACTGGTATTTCCAGCAACCTGACATCCTCACAATAGATGAGGCCATCTTTTCTAATGCTCCTGAGATAATCATCGCACCAAGCCACAAGCCCCATCCGGTTTTTAATGATCAGGTCTATTTCGTTTTCCAGCGGCCGTTCACGCCCGACGAAACTGAGATAGACCATCAGATCGCAATCCATATTGACCGGACCGACACCTATATGGTTTTGCGTCAGCATCCGATTATCGAAGCCTTCCGCACACATTATGATTGTCCGGATAGCGAGTATTATGAGATTCTGGATATTCTGTTCTGGCGGCTTGGAGCCATGCTGGACGCCGACGGTCTGGCATTATCTCCGGCAGAATTCCTTCGGGAGCATAACGCCTAAAACATAGGGGTTACTTCACCTCGACGTCCACCTCTCCTCCCTCCAGCCAGGACTTCAAACCCGGCAGGTCTTTCTCAAGGATATTCCATACCATCTCCAGGTTAACGGCATAATAATCATGGACCAATACGTGCCGGAGGCCTTCGATGGACTCCCAGTCTATCCCGGGATGCAAAGAGACAAATTCGCGGGACAGCTTGTATGCATTCTCGCCTATGCACTGAAGGTTGTAGATGACCGCATGGCAAAGAATCTTGTTGGCAACAAAACTTGAGCAAGAGCCGACCCCCGCCATGAACTCCTCAATGTTGGCAATGGCTTCCCGCATCAGATCCAGCCGCACGGGATCATTCAGTTTATCTCGCATAGATCAGGTATTTGTCCCGCTCGGCCGAGGGGATGGCGAACGGCTTGAGACTACCATTCTCGATCAAGTCCACTTCGCGGCCGAGAATTTTCTCAAGATCATTTTTGAACCGGATCACATCAAGGAGGGACAGTTTGCTGCCTTTGTCATAATCTACCAGCAGGTCCAAATCACTATCGGGAGTCTCCTCGCCCCGGGCGAAGGAGCCGAACACCCAAGCCCTGAGCACAGGGATGGTCGAGAGGTATTTCTGCGTGGCACTGAACAGCTTGATCCGGGATTGGTCCAGGGCGCAAAGACGGGCCGCCAATTCTTCGGCGACACCCCGTCGAGCGGCATACCGGTGCATTCTGTCGACATTCACGGAGTAAACCTCCATTGTGCGCTGGAACGCAAGACCGCTATCCGCCCAGCCCGGAGAGCAGAGCATATCGACCAACTCTTTCTCTATCGAAGGAACCACTATGCCTGAAGACTCCTCCAAAGGGGTATCCGAGACCAGCACGCCCACCAAAATATATCCCTCCAACGGTCCGGGGAAGCGATCCGCCTCTTTCTTCCGGACCACCTTCCGGTACCGGGACTGCAGGCTCTCCTCCACACGCTCCAGGTCCGGACGCGCCACTTCGACCTGTAAATTCTGGCTCCGCTGGGAGATACAATGATCCACTCCTTCACATTGGGCAACCAGGAATTCATTCACCTCGAGCATCCAATCCGTAACCGGCACCTTGTAACGGGGCTTACGGACAGCCAGATACCGTCCACGGCCTGTCTGAGACAGGGCCCCGCGCTCCTGCAATGAATGAATCTTGGAATAGACGGTGGCTGCAGGGGCGCCGGGACAGGCAGCGAAGAAATCCGCCACCGTCAACTCCCTGTCCTGCGCGAGCAGGGAAGCAAGTTCAGCTTCAAACCCGGGTCTTCTCATAGGCCAATACAATTCGTCCCAAAGATAATAAAGATTCGGCAATAATCTCGGAAAATTGACGAATTATTCTAAAAACGAGACAAAAGGTCCCCGGCGCTACGGGATCCGGACCAGCGCGGCGTCTTCCTTGTTGATGGAGAAGGAGATCCAGAGGATGCCGTCGATGACGGCGGCTTTGGGGTAGCTGTAACCCAGGGTCTTGTAGCGGCCGGCGAAACGCTGGCGGGGCAGGTCGGCCGCAGATGCGAGCACGTAGGCCTCGTCGAAAAGATACCCGTCCCTGGAGAAAGCCACCGCCAGGACCCGCCGGGACTTGATGCCGGTGGGGTTACCCACCCAGAAAGTGCGGCCGTCCGGGAGGGTCCCGGCGCACTGCTTGGAGCGGGAGTCCGGGATGTTGGTCCGCGCGGGCGCGCTCCAGGACGCGCCGCCGTCCTCCGAGACGGAGTACAGTTTCCGGAAGGAGGATTCCTGGTCGCGGAAGAACATCACGAGACGGCCGTGCGGCGCGGCATACTGGCTGGGTTCCAGCGGACTCCCTTCGCCCGCCGGCAACGGAGCCTTCGTCCAGCCCCGCAGACCGGAAGGGTCGTCCGTATAGACGGGACACACCTGGTAGCCCGGCCGGAAGTGCGCGGCGCCGACCGTCCGGCCGCTCCGCAGGAGCATCGGATCCTGCTCCAGGATGCCGTCCATCGGAGTCCCGTCGGCCATCCGCAGCGGCTGCCGCGCGGTCCAGGAGGCGCCGT
>JAEEGL015867787.1_pt1 | contig 13053 bp, 3 predicted proteins | sample 9134231 | NCBI WGS metagenome assembly JAEEGL01 (sample SAMN16246548, study PRJNA631951) | gut metagenome | biome: gut microbiome; feature: rumen; material: fiber-attached | host: Bos | place: Iran: Karaj | collected 2018-10 | reverse complement strand
TCGTTTTGAACAACGGATGACGGATGTCACGGTGTCGATTGAGGTGGTGAAACCTCAGGCGCTTCGCAGCCAGGCTCCTACAGACCTGTCGGCTACCTTGCAGACCCTGCCGGGTGTGGAGATCATCGACAAGCAGCCGAGTATCCGTGGCGGTGGAGGATGGACGTACAGCGTAGGTAGCCGTTGCCAGGTGCTGATGGACGAGATGACGATCCTGAACCCCAAGACCGGTGAGATCAACTGGAACAACGTGCCGTTGGAGAACGTAGCGCAGGTAGAGGTGATCAAAGGTGCCTCGTCGGTGCTGTACGGTTCGTCGGCGCTGAACGGTGTGATCAACGTTCGTACACAGCGTCCGGGTCTGAAGCCGGAGACGAAAGTGAGCGGTTATGTAGGTATTTACGACAACTACAAGAACTATAAGTACACGGGTGCGCGCCTTCCTCTTTATTACGGAGCAGAGGCTTCTCACTCCCGTCGTATCGGTAATTTTGACGTATCGGCTGCTATCAGCGGATTCAAAGATGAGGGTTATCGTAAGCAGAGCTTCAACGACCGTGTGCGTCTGGGCGGCAACATGACCTACCATGTACCTATGCCGGAAGGCAAATACATGACCGTGGGCGCCAATATGAACTATGTAGCTAACCAATACGGAGATTTCTTCATCTGGCGCAGCCCGAAGGATCCGCTTCATCCGTCTCCGCTGACGAACATGGGTCGTAAGGAGCATAACTTCAACATCGACCCCTTCCTCAACTACGATGACACCGACAAAGGTATCTCGCATAAGCTGCGTACCCGTTTCTATGTAACGTCGGACAACCTGACGACGCCCTCTGAGCGTATGAGCACCGAGGACCTTGCTAAATGGGGTGTCACGAGTTTTGATTTAGACAAGATCGCAGGGTACGCAGAGAGTGCCAAAGGATGGATGGATAAGGGCTACGATATTACCAACGCATTGCTTCTTACCTTCCAAGATATAGCTATTCCGATCATGAATGATTTGCAGGATGAGAACTGGGTAGGTCTTATCCAGCACGGAGTAGGCTTTGTACAAAACGATTTGGGTTATACCGGCACGATTGCTGAGCTGCAAGATGCAGCCGCTTATGCGATGTCGCTGGTGGCGGACAACAACCCTACTCGACCTGAGATGACCTATAACGGCTATGTCGATTATCAGTTCTCCAAGTCTTGGAAATCAGGCGTACGTCTGACTACCGGTATCAACTGGAGTCACATCACCAATACCGCCAATATCACCGGTACGCACCAGACGGATAACCTTGCGGCTTATCTGCAGTACGATCATCGTATCGTCAATCGTCTGTCGCTGAGTGCGGGCGTACGTTTTGAGTACTACCGTATGGATAATGATTTCAAGGAGGCAAATATCAAGATCGGTAACTGGCTCTGCCCGGTACGTCCTGTTGTTCGCGCAGGTCTGAACTGGGAGATCTACAAAGCCGGTTTCCTCCGTGCAAGCTTCGGTCAGGGTTACCGCAACCCGTCCATCACGGAGAAATTTGCTCGTAAGGACATCGGTGGCGTAGGTGTTTATCCGAATCATAACATCAAGCCGGAAAGAGGCTACAATGCCGAATTGGGTTATATGCAGCTCTATAAGTTCGGTCCGATCACCGGTATGCTCGATGTAGCCGGATTCTACACGGAGTACCGCGATATGATTGAGTATCAGTTCGGTCTGTTCCGCAACTCGGATTTCACGATGATCAACTCCATCAATGATGTGATTGATGAAGGCAAGCAGATGATTGAGAATATCAAGCAGACCAAGTCTCTGAATAACGCCGGTATCGGAATCGGTGCGCAGTTCGTGAACGTAGGTCATGCGCGTATCTACGGTGCCGAAGTCAGCACAAACGGTAAAGTGGATATCAACAAAGATATGAACCTGATGTACACCATCGGTTATACCTTCACCGAGCCGGAAGATCTGGACAACAAGCAACGTATCGAGGAAGAGAAGACCTACACCGATCCGCTGCAGATGAAGAATAAGTCCAATGACTCCAAGTACCTCAAATACCGCAACAAACACTCGTTCAAAGCTACAATTGACTATAACTACAAGTGGTTGTCGCTGGGTGTGAACATGATGTACAGGAGTAAGATGTTAGCGGTGGACTACCTGATGGTGGACGAGCGTGAGAAAGCAGAGCCGGATCTGATGGATTATGCCCGTAAGTTCATCTTCGGTTACGAAGACGGTGTGTCGCTGCATGACTACTGGATGGATCATAACAAAGGCACCTTCACGATGGATCTGCGTGCTACCGTACGATTCAAGGAGTACGCTGAGGTACAGTTCCTCGTCAATAACCTGCTCAATACGGAGTATAGCTTCCGCCCGATGGCTTTGGCTGCTCCCCGCACCTTCGTTTGCCGACTGAATCTGAAGTTCTAAATAGAAAACATATAAGCTTATGAAAAAGATAATTACTGCTATTTGTTTATTGGTGTCGCTGAGTGTGCAGGCTGCACAGATGGATGCCGCGCTGGGTGTGTATAGCGGTTCGGTGACCATCAACGGCACTTCATACAGCGCAAGTCAGATCTATGTCTTGCCCGGCGCAGAAGCGAACACATTGACCTGCGTAGTAGGGCAACAGGTACTGGTTAATATACCATCATCGTCGATTGATCTCTCGGCACAAGCGATCACCGCCAATTATGCCATTACGAACGGTGGTTTCGAGGGAAACTGGAGCAATAACGAGCCGCAAGGCTGGCATTCTTTTAAGACCGCAACGGGCGATTATGCTTCGTTTGTCACCGGTAACACCGGTCAGTTCCAACAATCGACAGACACGCGTCCCGGTTCAACGGGATCGTACAGCGCACAACTGCAATCCAAAACATTAATGGGTATCATCGCCAATGGTAACTGCACCAACGGTCGAATTAACGCAGGCTCCATGAGCGCTTCAGACGCCAGTGGTAACTATGCTTTTTCCGATCCGTCTCAGCCAAACTACACTACCGCCTTTGTGGGTTGTCCGGATTCACTTGTTTTCTGGGCAAAATATATACCCGGAGGCGGAAATGTAACCGACGCAAGCAATAAAGCTCGTGCGCACGCAACCCTATTGACCAATGCCCGTTACCAAGATCCGGAGACGAAAGACTACTCCGCTATCAAGATAGCAGAAGCTACCTCCAACTACTCGGCTACATCAAGCAAAGGCTGGCAACGTATTGCTGTCCCGTTTGTCTATACAAGCGTCAGTCCGTCACAAATGGCTTATATGTTGCTCACTTTCTCCACCAACGCAACCCCTGGAGGAGGAAATGCCAGCAAAAAAAGCCCTGATAACGTGTATATTGACGATGCGGAGATGATCTATAACCACAGTCTGACTCAATTGAAAGTTGACGGGGAAGTTATTTCTTTTACGAATGGTCAAGCGACAACAAATAAGATTTATAGCAACAATTATGCTGTTTCAGCCACGACAAATGGTAAGGCAGCTAAGACGTTTATCGGATATGATGCTACCAATTACCGCATGTATATCTACGTAGTAGCAGATAACTACTCACAGGCGCACACGTATTCCTTATATACATTACAGATGGCAGAGCCCATCAGGGATACCGAATACGCTTATTCAGCCACGACTTGCGACAACGAACCGTATTCGGATAATTTGTTCCAGAACCTGACTAAGTCAGGTGTCTATCACACCACTATCCCCAATACGCAAGGAGGTGACTCGCTGATCACGCTGACGCTGACGGTGAACAAGACCTATGCTTTTGCTGCCGAAGGGACGATCAAGATGAATGAGAGTTACACTTGGCGCAATAAGACCTATCAGAATCTCACTCCGGGCGTACATACTTTTGCTGATTCGCTGCAAACGAAAGCCGGTTGCGACTCTGTCTATACGCTGACGCTGACCGTTCAGTCGATCGGTTATTGGTTCGACGAGACGATGAGCGTTTGTCAGAACGAAGAGGCGAGTTGGCATCAGAAAACGTTGAAGAGTTCAGCAGCAGGTACGTTCACGGTCTATGACTCGCTTCAATCGATTTACGATAAGGACTCTATCTATCGGCTGACGCTGACTGTGTTGCCGACCTATACGATGCCTTTTGAGGCAACGATCAAGATGAACGAGAGCTACACATGGCGTGAAAAGACCTATGAGCACCTCACACCGGGTGCATACACCTATGTGGACTCGCTGAAGACGAAAGCCGGTTGCGACTCTGTGCTGATCTTGACGCTGACGGTAGAGCCTATAGGCTATTTGTTCGAAGAGGCGATGAGCGTTTGTCGAAACGAAGAGACCAGCTGGCATCAGAAAGCGCTGAATACCTCGGAGGATGGCACGTTCACGATCTATGACTCATTGGTATCGATTTACGGACAGGACTCCATCTACGCTCTGACGCTGACGGTTCATCCTGTGTATCTGTTCACGGAAGAGAAATACGTCAACGAAGCTAACTTGGTTTGGCGCGGCAAGACCATTACAGACCTGCCCAAACGCGAAGAACCATATCTGATCTACGACTCGTTGAAGAGTCAGTTCGGTTGCGACTCCGTTTACATGCTCCGTTTGCACGTATCGGATATACCTATCACTTATGGCAGCTACACCAACGAGTGTTGTGAGGGTGAGTTTATTCTCTTCGATGGTGTGGAATACAGAGAGTCGTTTGAGGGTGATGTACGTGTAGCCGAGAGAAATATCTACGGCGGAGACTCCATCGTCCATGTGACCATCACCGTCTTCCCGTCGTATTATATCGAGGAAGAGATGACAATCGTCGTAGGCGAAGAGGCTCAATGGGAGTACTATGAGTTGAGTCAGTTCCCCTTAGGTTCGACGACCCTGAAGGCGGAATATTGGTCGGATGATTTTTGCGATTCCATCCGCGTACTGCACCTCACTGTTGAGCCCAAACCAATCGGTACGGGACTGCCGAACACGCTCTCCGAGAAGCGCGTAGCTCGCAAAGTGCTGTACAACGGACGTATCTACATCATCCGCAAGGACGAAAACGTATATGACGTATTAGGAAACAAAATACAATAAACATTTAGTATTATCAAAACAACAAAAAAATGAAAAAGATTTTTACTGTTTTAGTTGCCGGACTGATGATCTCGGCACAAGCATTTGCAGTCACCACCAAGGATGTCTGCGGACAGTTTAACGGCGAACTTTGGATCGACTGGGATTCCTATGGTAGCAAATCGGTTTATCTGTTGCCCGGAACAAAGGAGAACACCCTGACGTTTGTATTGCCGGACTTCTCGTTCCTTGGCGGTAAATTAGGAAACATCGTTCTGCCGAACATCTCTATGGATGCGGACGGTAAACTCTCGATGGAAGAGACATCCCTCTATTTGGATTCTATCAATCTGCGTGCATCTATCAAGATGCTGAATAACTATGAGGATGAAGGCGAGACCTACAACTCTATCGTTTCTGCCACACAAGCACAGATCACCTTGGAGATAGCAGAGCCTAAGACGCTTCCTATGCCTATCATCGTTATCTTTGAAGGTCAAGCTCTCCGCAGCAATAACTATGCCCTTCCTAACGGTGGTTTTGAAGGTCAATGGGTAAACAACGAACCGGCAGCATGGCATTCATTTGCTTCTGCTACAGGCGATTATGTCAATTTTGTTAAAGGCAACACAAAGCAGTTCGTAGCATCGAATGATGTTCGTCCGGGTTCTGAGGGTACGCAGAGTGTTCTCTTGTCATCCAATATCTTGCTTGGTGTAAAGGCTAATGGTAACTGCACCAACGGTCAGATTAATGCCGGTTCGATGACAGCAGATGATGCGGCAAATAACTACAATTTCTCTGATCCTGCTAACAATGGTTTCAACACCGCATTCCAAGGTCGTCCGGACTCGATTGCTTTCTGGGCAAAATATCTGCCTGCTGACAAGAACCCGAATAATGAGGACAACAAAGCCCGTATGAGCACCATCATCACTACCAACGCCCGTTATCAGGATCCTGAGGCTACGGACTACTCTGCTGTCAAGGTAGCATCTGCAGTAGTCAACTATGCAGCAACTGCTGATTTAGGATGGCAGCGTATCTCTGTGCCGTTCACCTATACCGGCATTGCAAGTGAACCGGCTTATATCCTCACCACTTTCACTACCAACCAAGTTCCGGGTGGTGGATCTTCTGAAAAAGGAAAATTGGATTCCGTTTATATTGATGATGTAGAGTTGATCTACAATAAAACGCTGAATTCTTTCTCCATTGGCGAAAACGCACTGCAGTTCAACCAGCGTGTCGCAACTGTTAATGAGAACTTCTGCGATAGTTGCGCTGATTATGTAGCCGCAGCAGCAGGTCAAACCGCACAGACCTTTATCGGTTTTGATGCTACCCACAAGTGCATCCATGTGTATGTCATCGCTGACGATTTCGCTCAGTCGGGTGATTACCGCCTCTACCGCATAGAGTTCAGCGACAGCCAGACAAGTGATCTCGACCCGCTTAACCAAGGCGTAGAGAACCTCCTGCTCAATACCATCAGCAGCGAGAAAGTGCTCCTGAACGGTCAACTGTTCATCCGTCGTGGTGATGTTTGGTTCAATGCCGCAGGTATACGAGTAAAGTAAGTTGACATTTGTCATTTGAAAGTTATTTAGAGAAATCCTCGATTCGGGGATTTCTCTTTTTTATGGTATGCTCCGATACGATTATTAAGAATCAGTTACAACCTATTATTAAAAACACGCGCGCGTACGTAAATATTTGCGTATTTAAAATAAATATATTAATTTTGCACGCTATTTTGAGGATATATAGAAGCGATTCTTACGTTTTATCTTAAAAATCGTACATTTTGCAAACCCCACTTAGCAAAACAATAAGTAAACAATAAATTAATATATTAGGTATGAAAAAGATGAATTCTTTTAAACAACTGTTTTTCCTATGCGCTTTGCTCGTTATTAGCAGCCATGCATGGGGATATTCCAGTACTAAATTGACAGTGAATATCAGCGGTAGTGGACAAATCGCAGTGAACACCTCTGCGGAGAAACCGTCTGATTGGTCATCCGTTTCCGTTACAAAAGAGCAGGGACCTCACGGTTTTTTTGAAACGAGGATAACGGACACCTACTACATTTGGGTAAATCCGAATGACGGATATTATTGCTCCGGTGTAAGTGAAGGTAGTTGGAATAATGCCGGTTACTATACGGTTGCCTTTAAAGGTTCTACCGGTACAACCGAGAAAACCGTTACTGCTACGTTTGTCGGCAACAAGTACACCCTCTCATTTGATGGGAATGGCAATACTGGAGGTAGTATGGCGGATCAATCTTTCATCTATGGAACAGCTCAAAACATCCGTTCCAATGGTTATGAGCGAAATTACAACATTTCGTATGATGCAAACGGTGGAGATTGTGACCGCTCGAGCGACATCGCAGTCTCTACATTCCTAGGATGGGCAAAAACGACCAAAGGCAGTGTGCTCTATACGGATGGTCAATCACTGAGTTTACCTACTCCTATTCCTGATCATAATAGCACCATCAATCTGTTTGCACAATGGGAGTCCAGCAGCATCATACTGCCGGAACCGACTCGCGATGGATTTTTGTTTGACGGATGGTATAATGGCGACACTTGGGTAGGTATTGGTGGTTCCGAGATTACTCCTACGACCGATATGAGCCTTACTGCGCATTGGGCTGAGAAACTGACTCCGGTATTCGTACTTGACAAGACAGAGATAGAGTTGGAACAAAAAGCAGTCTTGACGATGAATAATGTCAGCAATCCCGATATACAGATTGCACCGGAAGGCATTGTCTCGTTTAACCCCACTACAGGTGAACTCACCGCTCTCACCGTTGGCACCGTTACTATCAGCGCTACACAAGAAGCTACAGACACATATAGTTATAAGCATGAAGAGTTGACGCTGACGGTAGTTAAGAAAACTCCGAGCCTCACGGTATTACTTAATGACGAAGAGAGAAACAGCATCTACGTTGCACAAGGAAAGACTGCCAATGTTTCATTCTTTAAGACACCTGATGTTGACGTAGTAGTGACAAACGTTAGTGGAAGCAACTTTGCAGCATACTCCAATGGAGTTGTCACCGGTAGTGCTATCGGAACGGCTGTTTTTCGTGCAACCTTGCCAGAAACGGCTACTTATCAGAGTACTTCCGTTGATTTCACCATCAACGTTACCGAGAATTATGCCCACCTCCCTATTCATATTAATTCACGAAGTGTATATGACGTGGTAAAAGTTGGAGCAAGTGGTACTAATTCTTGGGAGGATGATAGAGGTATCATCGTCGGCGGTTCGGATGGCTGGTTCGATGGTGTAGCTAACTGGGACGACAAATATGTGACCATTCATTTTGATGGTATCCCCGATAAATTATCATTTGATTTCTTATATATTTACCGCGATAATGGTCTGAACAAGATGACTGCTACTGCTCCCGGTAGTTCTACACAACCCGGACAATATTATTTCCTCTATATTGAGGAGAGCGCAAACGGCAGTAGTTGGACGCCTATCAGCTGGCAACATACAGAGCCGAATAAGGACGATTGGCAAAATTCAGGCGAACAGCAACTGAAAAAGACAACGCGCTATTTGCGTTTCCACCTTCACGCTAACTACGGAGCATGCTACCGCAATGTGAGAATTTCCGAATTGAAATATGTAGATGATCCGGTTCCTGCCTCCATAGATCTTGGCACAGCTATCATATATTCGGGTCAAGTAAGCAAGAATGCACTGATCAACTGGTGTAATATCGCTCCTATGACCATCACCAGCAGCAATGATCGTTTCACTGTTTCACCGACTTCGTTCGGAAATTACGAGGAATACGGTTCACAAGAATTAACTATCAGCTATACACATGGTAGCGAAGTAGGTCTGCAAGAAGCAGACATCACCATCAGTAATGGCAATTCTTCATATGATAAGACGATTCACGTAACAGCAAATACAATCAAGCGTCAACAATCTATCACATGGAATGAACAAATTTCCTCTACTGGCTTTGCCATGAATGTAGGTGAGCAATATCCAGATGCAATGATTCCCACGGTAGCTACTGTTGAAAGTGGTGAAAAAGTAATCTTCACATCTGACAACAGCGACATCATTGAGGTGATTGCAGATACTGCTCTGCTCGCAAAAGCAGTAGGAACGGTGAATATTACCGCTTATCAAGCAGGAGACGCTGAATATGCAGAAACATCAGATACGAAACAGTTCATCGTTACTGAACTACTTAAGCAATTAATCACTTGGGAACAAAGTTTCTATAGTCTTTTGACCACAAGCGATCCTATTGAATTAAATGCCACAGCAACCAGCGGTGGTGAAATCAACTATACCTCTGCTGATGAAAGTGTTGTTCGTATAGAAAATGGATTATTGATTGTAGTCGGCGAAGGCGAAACCTATATTACGGCTTCACAAGCTGGCGGTGAGATTAACGAACATACATATCTTCCTATTTCGATGAATAATTATGTGATCGTACGTAACCCTGCTTCACAGTGTAATGGATTGGCACTATCTGCCAACTCTCTCACGCTCAAAGGCAATTCACATGAGTACGATCTAAGCGGCATACCGCAAACGCTGACTTTCTCTGCTAAGCACGGAGAAAAAAGCGCATTGTGGGGAACAGGAGTCTCTTATGGAGCACTAATCGTAGATCAGTATGCAAATATCAATAATTTATGGGATTGGTATGAAGTTTACAACACCATTGTAGGAACTGACGAAACTGCCTCTGGCAATATTTCGTTGGACGAGAGTGCAACTAAACTCCGCTTCAAAACAGGTGAGTCTGCCGTAGAACACACAATCAGTAATATCCGCGTAACGAGACAGAAATTCATGCGTTCGGATGTAATGGCTGTTGAGGAGAATGTTGAGGCAAACGCTACTTGGCAAAAGACCATCACCATCAGTCACTCCAATATCGATCTCATGACCGTGACATCCAAGCAAGGATTGCTGAATATCAATGTCACGACTCTGGGAGAAGGATGCGATGATTTCAGCGATGATGCCTTCATCGTTTCGTTCACTCCGACCGTCAAATACGAGAATTATTATGACACGATTGTCATCACCGACGAGAAAGCAGATCCGACCATCATCGAGATTCCGGTTCATCTCTTCTCGCAGGGATTGAACCAAGTCATCAATGACTTCGAGTTAGCTGCATCGTGCCTGACGACTGATGTGTTGGAGCCGTTCCACGCTACAGCAACGAGCGGCTTGGAGGTTGTTTACCTCAGTTCGGACAGCACTATCGCTTATGTGGATGAGAACAAGCAGCTGATCATCCTTGCAGCCGGAACAGTTACTATCACCGCTTATCAGGCAGGTGACGACCGTTATGAGTCTGCTTCGGATGACAAGACGATAGAGATCCAGTTGACACCGACGACGATTAACGAAGCTCCGCAAGCAACTGAAATCGCAGCAGGACAGAGTCTTGCTAACTCCAAGCTCATCGGCGGACAGGGCTCTGTAGAAGGTTCGTTCGCTTGGCAAGCTCCTGAGACGACGCCGGAAGCAGGAGATCAGACCTTCACGGTAGTCTTCACTCCGACGAATAATACCATCTATGATACCGCTACCATTGAGGTGACAGTTCATGTAGAAGACGGTCAGATCGCTCAGTCGATCACATGGGAGGATGTCTTCCCCGAGCTGTTCTACCAAGGAATGAGCTTCGAACTGACGGCTACGGCTTCGTCCGAACTGCCGGTAGAATATACCTCTTCCGATGAGACGATCGCACGTATAGAAGGTACGACCCTCTATCCTTTGGCTGCCGGAACAGTAACGATCTCGGCTTCGCAGAATGGCAACGAGTTCTATCTCGCTGCAGAGCCGGTAGAGAAACAGCTTATCGTTTCTCCTATTCCTACCACTTATGGTGAGTATCAGGCGTCCTTCTGCGACGGTGACTCGGTTGAGTTTGCCGGAAAATGGTACTTCGTTGCTACAGAAGATAGTGTCCTTGTGCCGGAGAAGAACATCTACGGAGGTGACTCTATCGTTGCATTCACAGCTACCGTTCTGCCGCGTCATTTCTTTGCAGAGGACACGACTATTAACATGAATAACAGTCTCCTTTGGCGCGAGAAAGAATACGGACTCTTCACTCCGGGCACTTACACGCTGTACGACTCGCTCAAAAACATCGAAGGCTGCGACTCTATATATGCGCTGCAGTTGACGGTGAACGCTATTCCTTACCTCATTGAGGAAGTGACAACCGCTTGTCAGCACGAAGATGCCCTCTGGCGTGACCGGACGCTGCCTACCGCTGAAGCAGGTACGTTCGTTCTCTATGACTCGCTGCAGTCAATCTACGGCATGGACTCTGTTTATCAGTTGACGCTGACCGTTTATCCAACCTATGCCCTCGAAGACGAAGCACAAACGATCTACGTAGACGCAACGGCTGAATGGAGAGGCATCGATCTTAGCCTGATACCGGTGGGCGATACCCTCCTGACGAAGACCTACTCTACCCTTCAGGGCTGCGACTCCGTTTATACGATGCACCTGAGGGTGAACGAAGCACCGACCACTTATGGTGTTGACTCTATCTATATCTGCGGAAGAGGAGATGTTGCTTTCTATGACAACACAGAGTACTCCAAGCCGAGCAAGACGCCGTTCACAGTGACCTTGAGCACTCCGAATCAGTTTGGCGGTGACTCCATCGTGGAGTTGTGGGTTCTCGCTTCGAACAAATATGACATGTCTTTCAGCAAGGAGATCAAAGAAGGCGACGAAGAAGAATGGCAAGGTATTAACTTGAGTCTCCTGCCTGCCGGAGATACCACGCTTGTAGTGATCTACACGACAGTTCACGGATGTGACTCCACCTATACGCTCCATCTGACCGTCAAGCCCGTACAACAGACGACGACGGCATTGGATAACGCAGACGCTGTGGAGGACAAACCGTACAAGTTCTTCCATAACGGACAGATGTACATTCGCAAGAACGGTCAGCTCTATAATCTCCAAGGTATTAAGGTAGATGAAGAGTAAACCATTCTGCAAACGATACAAAAAGAGAGTGTTCCGAATGAGGTGACCCCAAAAAGTTGGACGGATTATTAAATCTATTTGACTTGATTTTGAAAGTGAGTTCGGTATTGTACCGGGCTCATTTTCAATTTTAGTTTGATGCGTTCGTTGTTATAATACCGGACATACTCTTTCAACGCTGCCTTAAAATCCTCTATGTTCTCCCAGTGATTATTATAGAGCAGCTCGTTCTTCATCAGACCGAAAAAGTTCTCCATAACTGAGTTATCCAGACAATTACCTTTACGGGACATACTCTGCATGATGCCATGTTCTCGTAATAGATACTGGTAGCGCGTATGCTGGTAGTGCCATCCCTGATCCGAGTGCATTATAAGACCATTAGTATGCGGATGTTTACGGAACGCTTTCTGCAACATATCTGTTACCATCTTTAGGTCCGGACGATCAGAGATCACATAGCTAATAATCTCTCCGTTCCACATATCCAGTATCGGTGATATATAGCATTTCTTGCCGCGTATATCTACTTGTGAGACATCAGTAGTCCACTTACGATTAGGCGCGTCCGTCACAAAATCACGCTGTAGGACATTCGGAGCTATCTTTCCCACTTCTCCCTTGTAGGAGCGGTAGTGCAACTTAGGTTTACGAGCGTATAGACCCATTTCTACCATTAGTTTTGCTACTGTCTTGTGGTTGATGTTTTTGCCTTCTACGCGTAGTTGCTGGTATACACGACGATACCCGTAACGCCCCTTATTCTTATTAAATATACGTACTATATCCTTGCGTAATTGCGCATACTTATCCTCTCTCGAACGGATATTATAATAATACGTAGTACGAGCCATCCCCTTGATTCCAAGGAGTAAATCAAGGCTATGTTCGGGCTTTAATGTTTGGCTGGCTTGCGCCCAATCTCGTGTAGACGCTTCTCCTTTTCTTCCATTAAAG
>JAEEGL015376401.1_pt1 | contig 13053 bp, 14 predicted proteins | sample 9134231 | NCBI WGS metagenome assembly JAEEGL01 (sample SAMN16246548, study PRJNA631951) | gut metagenome | biome: gut microbiome; feature: rumen; material: fiber-attached | host: Bos | place: Iran: Karaj | collected 2018-10 | reverse complement strand
GAATGCGGATGCAAGGTGCTGAACTTGCTGGCGAAAGGCTCTTTGAAGCATTGCACCCAACAACTCCAGAAGACCCCCGACGAACATATCGAGGATATCCGCCGGGAGGTGAAATACGCCCGCAGCAAAGGTATCTCCGTGAATCTGTATTTAGAAGACTGGTCGAATGGCATGCAGGATTCACCCTCATACGTCTACCATCTGATGGATCAGCTCTGCGACAGCGGTATCCGTCGGTTTATGCTGCCCGATACGTTAGGTATCATGAATCCACTCCAATGTATCGAGTTTTTCCGTAAGATGCTCAAGCGCTACCCGGATACCCATTTCGATTTCCATGCGCATAATGACTACGACCTCGCAGTGTCGAATTCTTTGGCTGCTGTGCTGAGTGGCGCCAAGGGACTGCATGTTACGGTGAACGGTCTGGGTGAACGTTGTGGTAATGCGCCATTGTCGAGTGTGCAGGTAATCCTCAAAGACCAGTTCCACGCCAAGACCAATATCAACGAGAACAAGCTCAACGACATCTCCCGTCTGGTGGAGAGCTATAGTGGTATCGCCATTGCCCCCAATCAGCCCATCATCGGTGATAATGTCTTTACCCAGGTGGCTGGGGTTCATGCTGATGGCGACAATAAAAACGGCCTCTATCAGAACGAGCTGATGCCAGAACGATTCGGACGTCGCAGGGAGTATGCCCTTGGCAAAAATAGCGGTAAGGCGAACATTGCCAAGAACCTTGAGGAGTTGGGTCTGGAGCTCACGCCCGAGCAGACAAAGAAGGTGACTCAGCGTATCACGGAACTTGGCGACAAGAAGGAAATCGTGACGCAAGACGACCTGCCCTTCATCGTGAGCGACGTACTGAAACACGATGCGCCAGAGGATAAGGTGAAGCTTGTAAGTTATGTTGTCTCAACGGCTTATGGATTGAAGCCTGGAGCAAATGTGAAGGTAGAGATTAATGGTCAGCAGTATGAAGCAGGCGCTACGGGCGATGGTCAGTATGATGCCTTTGTGAAGGCCCTGCGTTTCATCTATCGCAAGTATCTCGACCGCACGTTCCCCCTCCTGCAGAACTATGCCGTCAGCATTCCTCCTGGTGGTCGTACCGATGCCCTTGTGCAGACGGTGATTACCTGGAACGACAATGGTAAGATTCTGCGCACGCGTGGTCTGGATGCCGACCATACGGAAGCTGCCATCAAGGCAACGTTTAAGATGCTGAACATTTACGAAAACGAAAATACAAACGAATTATGAAACTGAAGATTGCGATTCTTGAGGGCGATGGTATAGGCCCGGAGATTATGAAACAAGGTGTGGCAGTGCTCGATGCTATTGCAGAGAAATGTGGCCACGAGTTTGAATACGAGGCAGCCATCTGTGGTGCCCACGCCATCCACGAGGTGGGCGATCCTTACCCAGAGGCCACCCACGAGGTGTGTATGCGTGCCGATGCTGTGCTCTTTGCAGCTGTAGGCTCACTGGAGTTCGACAATAATCCTACGGCGAAGATCCGCCCCGAGACGGGTTTGCTCGCCATGCGTAAGAAACTGGGCTTGTTTGCCAACGTGCGCCCTGTGGCCACCTTCGATTGTCTGCTGCATAAGTCTCCCCTAAAGGATGAGCTGTTGCGTGGCGCAGATTTCGTGGTCATCCGCGAATTGACGGGCGGTATGTACTTTGGTGAGAAATACCAGGACAACGACAAGGCCTACGATACTGATATCTACACCCGTCCTGAGATTGAGCGCATCCTGAAGGTGGCCTTCGAGATGGCGATGACGCGTAAGAAGCACCTCACGGTGGTGGATAAGGCCAATGTGCTGGCCTCCAGTCGTCTGTGGCGTCAGATTGCCAAGGAGATGGAGCCTCAGTATCCTGAGGTGACCACCGACTATATGTTTATCGACAATGCCTCGATGCGCGTGCTTACGGAACCCCGCTTCTTCGATGTTATCGTGACGGAGAACACCTTTGGCGATATCCTCACCGACGAGACCTCTTGCATCACAGGCTCCATGGGCCTGCAACCCTCATCGTCATTAGGAGAGCATACGCCACTCTTCGAACCCGTTCATGGCTCATGGCCTCAGGCAGCAGGTCAGAACCTCGCCAATCCTCTGGCACAGATCCTCTCTGCAGCGATGTTGCTCGAGCACTTCGGACTGAACAAAGAGGGTGCCCTTGTGCGTGAGGCCGTCGATGCCTCGTTGGCCGCCAATGTGCGTACCCCGGAGATTCAGGTCGAGGGCGGTGCCAAATATGGTACCCGCGAAGTAGGCGAGTGGATTGTCAACTACATTAAGAATGCGTAAGTTGTTAATAATGAGCCTCATGTTGATGGCTGTCTGCGCAAGGGCGCAGACGCCACAACAGTGGCGCGACTCTGTGTCGACGCTGATGGAGCAGATTCGCCTGAATCCTGAGAACACCGGCTTACGTCTCTTGAAGGCCGAGGCGAATATCAACCTGCAGCAGTGGGAATATGCCGTTGCGGAATATGGCAATGTGCTCCGTCTCGACGAACGGAATCTCGCAGCCCTCTTCTTCCGGGCCTTCTGTCATACCCAGCTGCGCCACTACGATCTGGCGAAGGTCGACTACGAGTCGTTTATCGCCATCCAACCCCAGCATCTGGAGGCCCACTTGGGATTGGCGCATACCCTGCAGAAGTTAGGGCGCAAGGCGGATACGATGGACGAGCTGAACCGCATCGTACAACTCTTCCCCGACAGTGCTGATGCCTATGCTGCAAGGGCTGCCTATGAGACGGAACAGAAGCAATACGATGTGGCCGTCTACGACTGGGACGAGGCCATCCGTCGCCGTCCTGAGAGTCTGGCGCTGGTGGTGTCGAAGGTCGATGCCCTGCTGAAACAAGGCAAGCGTAAAGAGGCTCACGATGTGCTCGATGAGACCGTCAGGAAGGGTACGCCCAAGGGGGCGCTCCGCGAATGGTATGATCAGTGTAAATAGGGATTGTAGCGCATCTCCTCGCCAATCGTCGTCTTTGGACCATGCCCGCAGTAGACTGTTGTCTCGGCGGGCATTTTTCCTAATACGTTCCTCAGACTGTTCATCAGGTCCGTATAATTGCCGCCCTCGAAGTCGGTACGGCCCACGCTCATGCGGAACAGCGTGTCGCCAGAGAAGACCACCTTCTCTGCCTCACAACAGAACACCACGCCGCCTTGGGTGTGACCAGGGGTCTTGAGCACCTGCAGCTCATGGTTGCCAAAGCGTATCACCTCATGGTTGCCAAAAAACTTCACTTGCCCAGGATATTCCCGCTTCAGGGGAACGCCGATCATCGACTTAAACTGTTCGGAGATATGACATACCATATCGCCGTCCTCTGGGGCAATCTCGGGTATCAGGCCATAGTTGTCATGGATGGTGTCGATGCCGAAGTTATGGTCGAAGTGCCCATGGGTGCAGAGCAGGTGCATGGGCTTCAGCTCGTTGTCCTTGATATAGTTGACAATGGCGTCGCGCTCCTCGTCGTAGTAGGCGCCACAATCGATGATGACACACTCTTTGGTCTCATCGCTCACCACGTAGGTGTTCTCCTGCAGGAGATTGAACATGAAAGACTTTATAGTCATTGAAAATTCTTTTAGTCGGCTGACGCCTTTGTAAAAGCGGCAAAGCCGAGCGGAAAATTGAAGATTGAAAGCTTAATGCTCAAAGCTCAAAGCTCAAAGCTCAAAGCTCAAAGCTTAATGCTTAAAGTGGTAAGTATATGACATGTTTTTGCTTAAACCACTCTTCCTCGAACAGGGTGCCGATATCGGTGGTCTCCACAATCTTATAGAAAGGTCGCAACTCCGCCTGCAGGTCACCGCCCTTCAGACAGATCACCCCATTGGGCAGCGCATTGTGCTGGCTCTTCGAGATGTTCTTGCGCACAATCTTCACCAAGTCGGGTAGGGGCATCACCGCACGGCTCACCACGAAGTCATACTTCCCTTTCTCCTCCTCGCCGCGCAGATGGGCAGGCTCGCAGTTCTTCAGTCCGATGGCCTGTGCCACCTCCTGTGCCACACGGATCTTCTTGCCCGTACCGTCGATGAGCTTGAAGTGGCACTCTGGGAACATGATGGCCAGGGGAATACCAGGAAAGCCGCCCCCCGTGCCAAAGTCGAGGATCTCCGTACCTGGACGGAAGTTCACCACCTTTGCGATGGCCAGCGAGTGGAGCACATGGTGCTCATAGAGGTTGTCGATGTCTTTTCGCGAGATTACGTTGATCTTCGCATTCCAGTCACGATAGAGGGCGTCGAGGGCGTCGAATTGCCGCTGCTGCTCCTCACTCAATTGGGGGAAATATTTCTCGATGATGGTTGTTGTCATATAATAAAACTGTGGAAAGAGTTCTTCAGTATCTTTTCCAACGCCGTGTAGGGGATAATCAGCTGTGTGGCCCCTTCCGTATGGGGGGCAATCTCCGAGGGGTTATAGATAAAGGTGATGGTCTCCTCACCGATGATGAAATTATGTGGGGCGTAGATATCCACCGACACCAGATACCCCTTCTGCTTCAGTTCGATGATCGACGAGACACCTTTGCTCTCTATCAGGGCATCCAACAGAATCTTGTTCAACTCCTCCTCGCTGCCATCGATAAAGATGTCCTGCAGCGTCAGCAGCCGTCCGGTCTTGGCCTCGAAGTTCATGATTTCCTGCTGGTTGGTACCGTGGGCACCGCCCTCATAATAATCTATGGTGGCGATATAGGCCACCGTCTTCTGACTGCCTTTCTGGGTCTCTGCCGAGATGATGTAGTGGAAGTCATACCAAGAGCGCTTTGTCGTGTCGTTGCGGTCCTGATTATAAAGGGGTAACATAGTCTGCCGATAGGTCTGTGTGAATTCCTCGGCAAAGCGATCGACAGCCGACTTTACGGATACCTCCTGCATGTGGAACAAATGTTCCACCACCGTATGGTTGATCACCTCGCCCCTGTGCCCACATTCCTTGGTGGCACTCTGCAACTTCAGGCTGACCTTACACAATGGCGAGTCCTCATCTTCAGAGACGAGTTCCACCGTCTTGTCTGCCGTGAAGGTCTCAAATTCTACTGTATTCTCGTCCATCTGCTGACAGCCTGCCAGCATCAGAATCATCGTTAAAAGTATCCAATTAAGTCTGTTTATCTTCATTCTCTCGGTAATTTTTCCGCAAAAATACACAAAAAATTCGAGAAACACAAATTTCTCGCAAAAAATTCTTAATTTTGCAGCCAAATTTCTTAAAGTATGCAGGAAAGACTATTCAAGGCAGCCCTTTTCGACCTCGATGGTGTGGTTTTCGACACCGAGCCCCAGTACACCGTTTTCTGGGGAATGATCTGTCGTCAGTACCATCCTGAGCACCCGGGACTGGAGCACGAGATCAAGGGTTCCACCCTCACTCAGATCTACGACCGCTGGTTCAGTGGCCCCCTGGCATCCGAGCGGGCATCCATTACGGCTCGCCTCGACGACTATGAGCAGCAGATGCATTACGACTATATCACAGGCTTCGAGGCGCTCGTGGCCGATCTCCATCGTCATGGTGTGAAGACGGCTGTCGTCACCAGTTCCAACATCCCCAAGATGGAGAGTGTCTATCGCTATCAGCCCCGTTTCAAGGAGCTCTTCGATGCCATCCTCACCTCTGAGGACTTCTCCCGCAGCAAGCCCGATCCTGATTGTTATCTGAAGGCAGCTGCCCGTTTCAATGTGTCGCCCGAGGAGTGTATCGTCTTCGAGGACAGCTTCAACGGTCTGAAGTCCGGACGTGCTGCTGGCATGAGGGTAGTGGGTCTCGCCACCACCAACAGTGCCGAGGCCATCGCTCCGTATTCCGACATCCAGATCTCCGACTACAACGGCGTAGACACAGCCTTCCTTCTCAATTTCCAATTCCCCATTTGAAATGAATTCCCAAAGCACGCCTGTCCATATCCGCCTCTGGCATCGCGACTTCTGGCTGATGGCCATCGCCAACTTCCTGTTGACGATGTCGGTCTATCTGCTGGTGCCCACGCTGCCCCACTGGCTCTTGATGGAACAGAAATTCTCTCCCTTAGAGACTGGCATCGCCATGGCCTCTTTCGGCTTCGGACTCTTTGCGCTGGGCATGTTTGTATCCTTTCTGGTACAGCACTACCGTCGTAATCAGGTCTGCGTGGGAGCCGTCATCGCCGTTGGCGCCCTGATAGGTCTTCTCTATTATCTTAATGGTCAGCGTTTCCAGTTCTGCGACCTGCAGATGATCATTCTCCAGCGTTTTGCCCTGGGTGCCGCCTTCGGCCTGGCTCAGATGGTGCTCACCAGCACCCTGATCATCGATACCAGCGAGTCGTTCCAACGTACGGAAGCCAACCACTCCGCAGCGTGGTTCTCGCGCTTTGCCCTCTCCTTAGGGCCTATGACGGGGTTGCTCCTTGAGCGCCTTGTCAGCTATCATGTCGTACTGCTGGCGGCCATGGGCTGTGCAGCTGTCGTTGCGGTGCTCATCCTGATGGTCCACTTCCCCTTCCGTGCCCCTGAAGACGATGTGCCAACGGTCAGCCTCGACCGTTTCTTCCTGCCTCATGGCTTCCCGCTGTTCGTCAATCTACAGCTCATCATGCTCGCCATGGGCATCCTGTTCTCGACGATCACGTCCGAGCTCTTCTTTGCCATGATGATGGTGGGCTTCCTTGGAGCCTTGCTGGCGCAGCGCTTCGTCTTCCGCAATGCCGAGTTGAAGAGCGAGGTGGTCACAGGTCTTATCCTGATCGCCACCGCCCTGCTGATGATGCTCACGCGCACCCAGCAGATAGTCCATTTCGCCGCCCCTGCCTTTGTGGGCTTTGGTCTTGGCCTTATCGGCTCGCGGTTTCTGCTCTTCTTCATCAAACTCTCGCGCCACTGTCAGCGCGGCACGTCGCAGAGCACTTTCCTCTTAGGGTGGGAGAGTGGCATCGCCTGGGGTCTCGGCCTTGGCTACGCCCTGTTCTATGCCCAGCCACAGCAGGGGCTCATCACCGCGCTCGTGCTTACCGTCGCCTCCCTCGTCATCTACAATTTCTCTCACAACTGGTTCGCCAGTCATAAGAACAGATAACCCTTTTTTGTTAAAAATACCTTATCATTGTGCGGAAAGTTTGAAAAAAACTTGGAACTATCGATAATTTTCCTTATATTTGCACCATAAAACACTTTTCTGTTAAATTTGGGTAATCAACCAACACTAAATGATTATGGTGAAAGAAAGGATTTTTATAAGCGCATCGTTGCTGTTATTGGCAACTCCCTACTGCCACGCCCGTGGATATACGTTGGATGATGCCAACCATATCATCGTGATACTAATCGTCCTTGTGTTAGCACTCATCGGGTGTGGAGCCTACAGTCTGTATTATAATAGGAAGATCAGCCAGCGAAACGAGCAACTGCGACGTATTCTGACGGCTCTCGACGAATACAGGGCTATGGTCGCCGATGATGTTTTTTCGCTGGACGATCAGGAAGCCTATTTGCAGCATCAGCTGGAGAAACCTAAAAGCGCCAAGGTGGAGAAAAGAGACGCTAAGCAGAACTTCTTTGTGATGATGGATGCCCGTGTCACAAAAGAAAAGCCCTTCACCGATCCTGATTTCGACCACGAGGCGCTGGTGAAGTTTATGGGCGTCAGCGATGAGGCGTTCTGTCAGCTGGTGCCGCGCTATAGTGACCCAGAAAGAACGCTCGACTACATCAACTCCCTACGGGCAGAATATGCTGCGAAGATACTCATGGAGCACTCGGACTACTTAGCAGAAGACATAGCCGTCATGTGTGGCTTCAGGAATACTACTGCCTACAACAATGCCTTCAAATTCGCCTTCGGCATCACGCCTGCGGACTATCTGAGCTGCATGGGCCAGATGTTCAAGAAGAAAGCGAAATGATAAAATCGATGTCGATGCCTCCCGTCTGTTGGGTTCTGCGGTCTTTGCCCGTCTGCACACGAGCCCCCAGTTCCTCGACGACATGGCTGCCGCCCGCAAGGAATTTGCCCGTCTCTTCTTTTGTCATCTCGACCGTCTCTTCTTTGTCATCTCGACTAAGCGAAGCGCATGGAGAGATCTCTCGACTCCGCTCGAGATGACAGGAAGGGGCCTCGTTTTAGTTGTATAATTTGAACAAAAAAGAAACAGCAATGAGAACAACAACAATGAAAACATTCCGACTGTGGATGGCGGCAGCCATCTTGGCGATAATCAGCTCGACAGCCCTGACGTCGTGTAGTAAGGACAACCCTATAGATCCAACGCCAGAGCCGCAGCCACTCATTCTCAAAGGCGAAGCTGCCGTGGAGTGGACAAAGGATCATCTCGACTCGCTGGTGAACGTATATATGGCCACCTGCGGCAATCGGCTGGATCCCGATATGACGAGAGACCTGCTGAAGTGCATCGGCTATACACGCCTGAATGTGCTCGACTATCGGGAGGCTGGCTGGCTGATTGACGACGAGGTGTTCATCCGGCTGATGGACCGCGCCGCCAAGGCTAACAACAAGACCATCCTTTTCACGATGGGCATGTACGGATGCGGCAAGACGACGAGCATTAACAACAATCCCGAAATAAAGAAGCTGGCCGACGAGGTAGGCGTCGTCTCCGAAGGTGCCTACAACAACGTGACGTATTTCGACCAGATGGTGGCCCAAAGTGGCGAGCAGGGATTCAAACCCCACCTTCTTTATGTGTATAACGATGCCGAGACGGGCTACACCAACTGCATGGAGCGACTGATTCAGTCGAACCGTGCAGTGACCTGTGAGGCATATATCGCGGTATTCCCGCAGTTCAAGGGCAGGGTGGAGTACATCGAAGAGCATTATCCCGATATGCCATTCTACTGTCTTGACAACAGCCACAACAGCGGTGGCAAGCGCGTGACCAATGAGGAAGCAAAGTTGTGGGATTACTCGATGACGGAGGACTTGCAGCAGAAGATCTATGCCATCAAACAGTCATATATCGATTCAGGCAAGCTGACCGCCGAGCAGATTGAGGCTTTGCAGTAGTCATAGAGGGGGACACTTAGTCATGGGGTCCTTTTGTCATCTCGAGCGTAGTCGAGAGATCTCTCCATGCGCTAACGCTTAGTCGAGATGACAAGAAGAGAAGGGGCGAGAAATCTCCTAATTTTCATAAAGAAAGTTAATACTTTAAGGGGTGTACCGAGTTGTGGTACACCCCTCTTCTATATTTGCAGCCAGAATTGATAATTAAAAAGATTAAGATTATGGCTGGTTTATTTCTGTTATTGGTTTTATCGATTGCCTTAGGCAGTATGCTAAAGGGCTATGTTGTTTCACTTAATAAATAATGAGGTATGGAGACTAAGAAATTGTATTTCATGGATTGTCACCTCGCTGGGTTGATGTATCACGAGGCTGACGAAGTTTTGGAAAAGTTAAAGGTAGGAACTACGTTATCTTTGGAGCGTGATCTTGAGAATCGCTACGATCCCAATGCTGTGGCAGTTGTGTATTATGATGTAGATGCTAAAGAGGGAGAAACTTCTCGTTATGTGGTGGGTTATATACCAAGAGATGAGAACTCTGAGATTGCAGCCTTCTTGGAAATGGGTTGGGGTGAAATCTTCGAGTGTCGTATTAATAGAATCATCCCTGATGCCCACCCAGAGCAGCAGGTGCATCTTACAATCAAGATTAAGCGTAAGGGGGCTTAAAATGGATAAGCTTACTGACAAGTTCCTGTCTGCGCTTATGCGTATTGCTCATTTTGTCACCAGCATCTCCGCTGGTGGCAAACTCTCAAAAAAAAAGATTCGATTCTCGAAAGAGGATTCAGTGATTGATTAGTAGTTTTTAAGTTATTCTTATTATGTTTTTTTTATTAATTGTCTTGGTAGTTATTTTAGCACTACTCATGATTTTTATTGTGCTTATCCAGGAGTCAAAAGGTGGCTTATCTTCTCGTTTTGAAGATTACAAACGAATGCTTGGCGTTCATAGGTCTACTAGTTTTATAGAGAAAGCCACATGGGTTCTCGCAGGAATCATCGTTGTAGCATGTGTGATTATTGCAAATTATTATGTATAGTTTCATTGATGGTTTTAATTTGGATTAGATGGCGTTTTTTCATGTAAATGGACAATTTGTTGAAGCTGGTATGACAGGAATGAGAGATACAATGGTATGGGAATTGGCATGTCGCCAAGGCCTTGTTTCTATTTCTGATGACTCCAAATGGATGTTTGATTCTTACGACAAAACGATGCATCGCCCCTATATGATGAATCTTTCTGAGAAGGAAGAATATGACGAGATGTTTCCTGATCATCCGTTATCACAGTGTCGCAAATTCGTGAAATTGATAACTGAGAGACTATGACTACAAGTATAAGTTACAACAAACTGCGCTCGATGATCGCTCGATGTGGATGGACTTTTGCAAAGTCGATGCCATTCGCGCCACATGAGTATATCGTGAAGGGAAAATGTCCTTTGACAAAGGAGGAATTTGAGTATTTCGTCAATATGCAGCGCGAACATGGTGTAAAGGAACAATGGGGTAGTTATAACAATGCCTATCTCTACATCGACGACTACAAGTACTGGACTATGGGTGCTCCCATTAAAGAAACAACAGTTATCAATCGCGCCAAGGCGAGTGCTGTTAAATATGTGCATCAGCTATATGAAGGAATTAAAAAAGAAGAATCAAAAATGGGTAACGTTGAAGACTATATTTACAAGCAACTTGGGTTGATGGCTGGTAATAGTGTTTATAACATAGAACTTATTAATGGTAGGCTGAAAGAGATCACTGATTGCATCAGCCATCTGGAAAATATGAGGAATAACTATACCTGCGAGGTGATGAAGATTTGGAGTAAGCGTATATCGTCAGATTTTTCAGATCTGAAGAAAGTTGAGTTTCTCCAGCCAGATAAAATTATCAATACTGGAGTCATTATTCCATATAAGAATATACCTGATGCTATCGCCATCCGTATTCAAATGGAGAATGGAAAACTATATTATGGCCTAACCTGCATGCCGGCTACTAGAGAGAAACGTGAAGAATTGCAGGAAGCGTTGAAATTCATCAACGATGATGGAACCTTCATCAAGGGCAGCGATTGGCTTTATTACAAGTATACGTCGTATAAGGAAGGATATGAGGAGTTGAAGAAGTTAATAGATAAAGTGTGCTGAGAATAAGATTTTCCCTCAATTATTTGTTCGTTTAAATCAAAAGCGTTATCTTTGCAAAATCAAAGAAATAGCTAAAAACTTAAGATATGGAAAATGAGAAATACTCAAACTATCCACTATCTATCAGTGCTATCTTAGGACTGATTGAGGCGAATGATATCGCTATACCCGAGATTCAAAGACCATTTGTGTGGAGAAAGACACAGGTGCGCGACCTGATAGATTCACTCTACAAGGGCTATCCTACTGGCTATATCATCCTTTGGAAAAATCCTAATGTGAAACTGAAGGATGGTACAATATCTTCAGGAAAGAAAGTGTTAATAGATGGCCAGCAACGTATTACTGCGTTGATGACAGCTATAGCTGGCAGATCTGTATTTAATAGCGATTATCAAGAGGAGTGCATTAAGATTGCTTTCGATCCTGTAGCTGCATTGAGTGGTGAACCAGATGCAGAGATATTTGCTGTAGCAACACCAGCTATCAGAAAGAGTAAGCGATGGATTCCAGATATATCAGAGTTGTTTAAACACTCATATTCTCCATTTGACTTTATTCCTCAGTATTGTGAAGCTAACCCAGAGGTCGATCAGAGAGCCCTCGATAGGATTATTACAAAACTTAAGGGTATTGCTAATAGAATGATAGGTGTTATTGAATTATCAGAGAATCTTGATATTGACATCGTAACAGATATCTTTATTCGCATTAACTCTAAGGGTACAGCTCTGAGCCAGGGCGACTTTGTAATGTCTAAGATTGCTGCTGACGAGAAACATGGTGGTAACACTTTGAGAAAGGTGATAGATTATTTCAGTCATCTGGCAGTAGTTCCGTCTTTCTATGATTATATTGCATCTCATGATCAATATTTTGCATCAACACCTTACTTACAGAAACTAAGATGGTTGAAGGATGATACGGAAACGGTTTATGATCCTGAATGCGATGACGTGATTCGTGTGGCATTTATGCATAAAATCAAAAGAGCTAAATTGTCAGATCTCGTTAGCCTGCTCTCAGGACGTAACTTCGAAACTCGAGAGTTTAACGAAGAGATTGTTGAGAAAACCTATGCAGATTTCACTGAGGGTGTAATAAATGTTATCAATGAGTATAACTTCAAGCAATTTATGATTGCCATTAAGTCTGCTGGTTTCATCTCTTCAAGATTGGTGAACTCGAATATGGCACTTGATTTCGCATATACCATTTATCTGTTGTTGAAGGATTCTGGTGAAGTGCCTGTAGAGGATATCAAGCGATATGTGCAGAAATGGTATGTACTTTCTGTATTAACTGGTAGATATAGCAGCTCTCCAGAGTCAGCTTTTGCAAGGGATATAAGACGTATCAGCGAATCAGGTGTACTTGCTATTCTGAAGGAGATTGAAGATGCACAGCTTTCTGATAATTTCTGGGATGTTGCGTTGGTTCAGAATCTGGCTTATACCTCCACAAATAATCCTACATATTTGGTGTTCTTGGCTGCGCAGATTTTCTTTAACGACGTTTCGTTCTTATCGAATAATGTTCCTGTGCGCGAATTGATTGCTCTTGGTGGTGATGTGCATCATATCTTCCCTAAGCAATATCTTATTGATAACCATTTCGATAAGTCCCTCTATAATCAGGAGGCCAACTTTGTATTTCTGGATCGTCCTGTTAATATCTCTATAGGTAAAAAGGCTCCGCTTATTTATCTAAAGGAAGCCAAAGAGCGTTGTATGAATGGAGAAACGGAGCAGGCTGGGCTCATTAATGATATTGATAAGTTCTACGCCAACCTTGAGACAAACTGCGTACCTTTGGAGGCTATTGATATGGATTAT
>JAEEGL013349036.1_pt1 | contig 13053 bp, 18 predicted proteins | sample 9134231 | NCBI WGS metagenome assembly JAEEGL01 (sample SAMN16246548, study PRJNA631951) | gut metagenome | biome: gut microbiome; feature: rumen; material: fiber-attached | host: Bos | place: Iran: Karaj | collected 2018-10 | reverse complement strand
TATGCTGAACCATCTGAATCTTTTCGGATCAGGCTACCTGCCTTCTGTTATACGAATTCTCCAAAAATACTCATGATTGTTGACACCTACGTTTCTTTATTTTTTTGCAATAATAAATTTCCTACGCGCAAAACACACGCCACTGCCCAGTTCATCAAAACTACCACAGCAAATATCACGATCCCTATAGGGAATCCCCAGTTTAAAAATCCGTACCAGTCATTTGTATCAGGCCACTGCCCTATTCCGTTTATAAGGATATTTCCAAGGTAGAAATTTCCGTAAACAAGCGAAAGCAATGCTGAAATGAACGTATATTTAAACGGGATCCGCTTATCCGTTTTCATAAGGATAAAATCTGCCATGGCAGTTAACGGAATGATAAGGTGAAACCACAGGTTCCCGCCCGCATAAAGATTAAGATCCGGATACATAGGAGCCAGAAATGCTGCGATTATGACAAATGTAAGGCCGACAGCCGAAGCCGCCATCAGTTTCGGGAGCACGGGAAAATCCCTGCCACGCAGCTTAAAAACGAGCCACAATGCTGCCACCAGACCGCAGAACTCATTAGACAGCACCGTAAAGAATTTGAGGTTTTCAAATCCCGATGCAGTAAGACCCGAGCCGGGCGCTTTGCTTGTAAGCATCGCATAGGTCCCGCATATCGTGAATATGACAAGCAGGATATTAAAAAGTATTTCCGATTTCTTAGCCGATTTCATTTCCCCTCCATTATTACACTGATCTGTCAGTTCCTTATTACACTAATCTATCAGTCCCTTATCCCGAAGCGAACGTCTCATCACTTCAAACCACTTATTCGTCTCCTCATTATAAGACCTGAATTCAAGGAGCTTTTCAAGGTAGCCCTGCTCCTTAACGATCTTTACGCTTACGGGATAAACGAGCTCATGTATCATGCTTATGTGGCTTACCAGCGTATCCGCACTCGTCTTTCTTTCGGACCTTATTATCGCGCGCTCATTTAAAAAGCCCTGCTTGACGGCATCGGTCACGCCGGCATTTTTAAGATCCTCGGATGAAACATTGTAGATCTCCTCAAGCGGCGTATCTATGTTGACGCGAAGGATATCGATCTTATCAGCATCGCGAAGGATGTTGCAGTAAGTAAGATACTCATCCGAAAGACCTTCCTCGACCTTGAACCTGTTATGATTCCTTATCGCGGTCTCGAGGATATCCTTAACCCTCTCATCATAATTCCCGAATGATTCAAGCAGCCCTTCCTTAAAAAGCAGGTCAGCCCCGAACGCGGCATGGTCCACCGACTGCGCATCCCAGAACGTGTTATACCTTCTAACCTGCTCAAAGCGTCCGATATCATGGAGCATCCCTGAAAGCCAGGCAAGGTCCTTATCAGCACCCGGCGCAGTCATCGCGATCCTCTCACAAAGATCTGCCACCCGGTATGTATGATCTATCTTAAGTTTTATCTTCGGATCCGAAGAATTATAGTTATCCGTATAATCCGCAAATCTCTTCTTTACGGATTCCCTGTCCAGTCCATTCATAAGTCAACAGATCCCCTGTCTGATCCATTCATCTGATCCATTCTAAAGTCTACAGCGCCTCCGGTCTTTTTTCCCTTAACAAGGCAATATACAACCAGGGCAATTGCAGGGATAAAGTTAATTAGGAGCCTTAACGCTTCAAGCATATCCATATTCATACTCCGTGCCCGCACTTCATCCGCCGACATGCTCAAAATATCATTTAAAAGCGTATACATGATGTAGACCTCAACCAAATTCATTACCATCGAGATCAGAAGCTCTAGCACCAGGATCGCATAGACCAGGGCATTTGTCCTGAAAACACCATATATATCCGCTATGCAGCTTATGCCAAAAAACAAAAGCAGTATAGAGAAGATATTGATCACAAAGTTTACCGGAATATAAAGTATCAGGGTGGCGCTCGCCGTGCTGAAGATAAGGGCTGCCAGTTCATCAATAGCAAACCCGACAAGTACAAAGCCCACACTGATAAAGATGGCTTTGATCACTGTCTTACCATCTGTCTTTTCGGTTATATTATTTTCCCTTATCAAAAATATGAAGATTAAAAATACTAACAGTCTGAAAATATAAACCATTTAATCCTCCCCGGTAAGCTGCACGGTCGTAAATTCGTGCCCGGTTGCCGGCAAAAACTTCTCTATCACGTCTGCAGTCTTTAGTTTAAGGCTTGAAGTGCAGACGCACGGATGGCATCCAAGATCCTCTCCTTTTAGTACATCTGCATCTATGAGAAGTCTGACTGCATGTTCATGATCGTTCATCAAGCCCATGATGCTTACGGCTCCGGGCTCGATATCAAGGTACTTGAGCATATCTTCCGGATCAGCAAAAGAAAGCCTCGCAGAATTTATCTGCGAAGACAGCTCTTTGGTCTTAAACTTCTTATCACCCGGCATCATAAGCAGGTAGAAAGCAGTCTTTTGTCTGTTACATAGAAAAAGATTCTTACATATAAGAACCCCGAGGATCGCATCTATCTCATTGCACGCTTCCATGTTATCAGCGCGCTCATGATCGGTCCTGAAATATTCTATCCCTAGTTTATCGAGAAAATCATATGTCCTTATCTCACGCGGCAGACGCCCTTCATCACTCTCCGGTCTGCCCTTAAAAAGCTCCATCTTTATCATTCCTCCCTGAAATCATATATTTCATGACCGTTCCGTCTTCGGAACTATCTCCGGTCTTATAATCTATCGTTATTCCCGGCTGAACGTTATAGCAGTATACGCAAAAACATATCCCCCTGCCCTTATCTTCAACGGAATAAGCCTCCATCAGAACACCGTCAGCCACGAGATTCCTTCCGTCAAAAACCGGTGTCACCCGGTAAAGCACGTGGTTATCATTCTCGTCAAGATAAGCCGCAACCTGTTCCTCAAAAGGAAGCATGCCGTAGAAATTTAAATACCTCGTTCCGGTAATCAGGTTCCTTTCATTGGCATTTTCCGCGGTCAGGCAATAGGCGATAAGGTGGCATCTGTTATAAAGATACGGAGGGTTTGAATCAACTATGCCCTCGTATTTTTCCTGCTTCCATCCGGAGGGTTTGATGTAGCCGATCTCTTCACGTTTTCCGGTAGGCATCAGTTCCCTGCTCACATTTGCAAAAGCGGTCCCGCACCTTCCAAGATCATCGAGCTCACTGTACATCTCAAACGTATCACGCTTTAGATCTTCATCAGTAAAAAACGGCATATTCCCGTTGATCACGGCATAGGGTTCTCCCGAATACTCCGGGATCACAAAATCTCTTCTGCCCGAAAGTCTCCTGCCCATGCTCCTTACGACAAGGATCGCAAAAAGTGCCACGAACAAAACGGCCAACGTTATAATTATATAAAAAAATGTCGTTTTCTTAAACTTTTTCCTGGAATACTTACGCACCATAAATACATAACCGGTTTAGTTAAGCCTTGCTTCAAGTTCGGACTTTATCTGAGAAACACGAACTATTGCATCATCACACTGCTCTTTTGCCTTGCTTATCTTTGACTGGACCCACATATCGACAAGCACGCCGTCAAATACAAAATCCGCAAAGGTCAGGAACTCATCGATATGTATTGAGCTGTATCCGCTGACATCGCGAAGTTCCTTGCTGAAACGCTGAAGTGAGTTCCTGGCTTCCGAGATCTCACTCTCTGCATCGCTCATCTTGCTGTGCTTTATTAGTCCTGAGATGACTCCGCCTCCGAATATATCAAACAGTCCCCAGTTTCCTGCGCTTCCAAGCTTCTTCCTTGCAAGATAAAGATGATAAAGTGCATCTTCAGCTGCGTTTATGGCTTCTTCTGTTTCTCTTCTTTCATTTTCATTCATGTTCTTACCCTCTGTTCCTTTTTATCCGTACCGGCATCAGTGCCTGATACGTTTATTATCTCAATCTTTTTTGAAAATTCCGGCTGCAGCTCCATCTTTTCTATCATCCTGCATAAAAAGATCCGTTCCTTAATATCCACTCAACATCCCTCCTGTTCCTGCTGCCGGCATCAGCACAATTGTCCATGCCTCATTTCCTTCATCTTAAGAATATATTATAATATACGGGTGCGGAATAACACCGTCATATATCCGAATTGAAACACCCCATTTCGGCAACAGGGGCGAATAAGGGAAAAAGGAACGGCAAAAACCGAAACTATAAACGCAGGAGAAACAGATCATGGGCAACAAATCCATCAAAGAAGATAAAAACATATACTTTACGAGCCGCGAAAGCGCAGGCTTAACAAGAGAAGCTGCAGCAGAGCAGATGGAAACCGTATCTGCCGACCGCATATACAAGATAGAAACAGGAAAAGCAATACCCCACCCCGATGAGGTATTGCTTATGGCTGACTGCTATAAAAACCCTGCTTTATGCAATTATTACTGCTCTCATGAATGTGAGATCGGTCAGAAATACGTGCCCGAGGTTCAGGTAAAGGACCTTCCGCATATCACGCTTGAGATGCTCGCAACACTTAACCGTCTCCAGAATCACAAGAACCGCCTTATCGAGATCTCAGCCGACGGAGAATTAAGCGAGGATGAGCTTCCCGATTTCCTTTCGATCCAGAATTCCCTGGATCAGATGTCGCTTGCGATAGATGCCCTTAAACTCTGGGTTAATAACGCAGTTGCCACGGGAAAGCTTGACAGCACTATGCTTAAGTAGATATCTTCTTTAATGTCCTGGCTACCACCTGATGCGCCCTGTCCTTACTCATTCCATACTTTGCTCCGGCCTCTACGTATGTGTGGCCCTCTCCGCCATCTGTTCCGAATACGAATGATACAACTTCCTTTTCACGTTCAGGCAATGATCCCATTACATTATTAAGTGCATCCATATCAACTTTGGCAAAATCGGGAGCTTCGCTCACATCCTTTCTTACTTCCTCAAGTTCCTCATAATCCTCCCTGATCTCCTTTAATGAATCATCGGCATCTATCAGGTCCGTCATCTCGGTTGCAGTTGAAGCTGACCTGCAGCAATGTATGAACTTGTTCATCGTCTCGTAGTTAAGCGCATGTCCCATTCCGTCACTTTCAAAGCGGACCGCGCGGTTCTTGTTCACTCCGAACCTCTTTGCTACATCTATCGCATCGATGTTCGCGCCCATGAAGATGAATTCCCAGTTATCTTTTTTCTTGCGTTTTTCGACCATCTTTTTGACCTTGTCGTAGGTGTATGTACTGCTCGCATTTTCAAGTCCGTCCGTCGTTATGATAAAGACAGTCTTTTCAGGAGCCTCATCTCCTTCTTCCTTATGCAGATCCTTTATGTGCTTTATCGAACCTCCGAGTGCATCAAGAAGTGCCGTGCATCCTCTGACAAAATAATCCTTATCGGTTAAAGGCTTAACCTCCCTAAGATGCTTTCTGTCGTGGATCACTTCGCTGACGTCATCAAAAAGCACTGTAGAAATTAAAACATCGCCTTCCTCTTCCTGCTGCTTTTTAAGCATTGAATTGTAGCCGCCTATCGTATCAGCCTCAAGTCCTCCCATTGATCCGCTTCTGTCAAGAATAAATACAACCTCTGTAAGATTTTTGTTCATATACTTTCCATCCTTTCCGCCCCTCGGGCTTATCTTTAATGCAAGTATACGTTTTTAACAAAATAAAAAGGTCGCCCGTCAGGCGACAATTCCAAACGGGCGACCGGTCATTAAATTTATTCTCCAAGCACCGGCTGATTATGGCTGTAAAGAGCCATGTTTATCGTATAGATATCATGTACATCGTTCATTATAAAGTACTCTATTATAAGGTCGGAAACGGAACTCGGCGACAGCGCGTATCCTGCTCTTGAGAGCATGTCCTTTGTCTCATCAAGGTTAAGCTCAAGTGCCAGGGCAAGAGCCACCGCTGTTGCCTTCTTTGGCTGATAATCCTTATTGCTCCTTATCTTTGAAAAAAGCTTCCTGTCGATACCGGCTTTCTTATAAACTGCAGAATCTTTAAGGCCCTTTTCATCTATTATGTGCAAAAGACTCTCCTGCCAGGTATCTGAAACATGGAGCACGATGTCTTCAAGTTTCCTCTTCTTTTTAGGTGACGGAGCGGACGGAGCCGGCGCTGATTCTGCACACACAGGAGCGGGCGCTGCCATCTCTTCTTCTATCGATGCTGCATCCACCAGTGCCTCATACATCGGTGCTGCCCCCATCGGTGCCGACATTGCCATGCCCACAGGTTCTTCTTTTGCACTTCCCGAAGCATCCGGCCAGACAAAATGCTTTATTATATAATTATCAAGCCCTTCAAGGACCTTCTTCATTTTTTTAAGTTTTATTTTGTCAAAAAATTTCATACAATTTCAAATATCCTAATGGTCCATTAAATCAGGTCATTCTGGAACCTTGAAAGATGCTCGTAGGGAAGGATCAGTCTTCCCCTGAACAATCCGCATCCGTCGTTTATAAGGCTGTTATCGACTGCTCCGAACATGTTGACATCAACCTTGCTTAAGTCAAGCTTCTGAAGCTGCATCCCTCTTTCATAGGCGTCGTCAAAAAACCTGTTCTCGCCCTCCGGGATCTCTTCTCTTCGTGCGCGCTCATTCTCTTGGCGTTTCTCGTATCCGAAATGGTTTGCAGCGCCGATCTCCGCATTATCGTCCATCTCTTTTGTACGGATCTGCACTTCTATATTGCTCCTTGAAGTATTGTCAAAGAACGAGATGTGGAGCGAACGATAGTCCATGCCGTTAGGCTTTTCGATGTAGTCCCTGTAATACTTTTTATAAGGCTCGGCTATCGTATTGCTCACCGAATCTATACCCGACGGTTCAGGATTAAATCCTCTCTCCTCAAGAAAATCTGGCAGGGCATTTGCTATCTCATACAGATAATCAAGCTCTATCTTCTTTTTATCATCGCCGGGTTTAATGTGACACTGAGGCATCGAGATAACTATCCTGTATGCGATAAGGTCCTTTATTCTTCCGATCTGATCCTTTATCTGAGCCTCCGAAGGATACATGCCGGTCTTTCGATGATAATCATAGATGAGTTCGACTATGTTGCCGTTTATCTTTTCCTCAAGGCGTATGAGTGATTTGATCCTGCCCTTAAACGTAAAGGCAAGGAACGGATACTTATCCGCCATGTATTTGTAGAACTCCCTGATCTTCTGCGACTGCGCCGTCAGGAAATCATTGTGCTCAAGAAGATCTATCATCTGCAAAAGGCAGTTGCAGTGAGCAAGATCCACTCCGTTGTTATTCTCGATCGCACTTTTCTTAAGGTCCTGCGAGTATACATGCAGGATCTTGACTACCGTGTCTCCGCGGTATAGATAATCATTCAACGATATCATTTCGTAATTCCCCCATTACAGATCTCATTTATCAAGATCATTATATTCTTCAAAAAGATCAAACAGCCCGTCTTCGGAAAGGACTCCCCTTTTAAGTCCACCGGGAAGTCTGCCCGCTTCATCATCTGCAAAGTCCTTCTTCCATTCATCACTTTTATAGTATGAATCAAGGACTGCCATCTTATCCGACAGTTCTTTTGCCTTATCAGCGGAATGATTACCAATAAGGGCCTTCGCTTCAACCATCAGCTTCTCGTATTTCTTTATCCGGCAGATCTGCTCATCAAGGTTATTGATCGTCCAGACTATGGCCTTCGCAGTCCTTACTTCGGAATCTTTAAAATGATTCCCTTCATTCCATTCCAAGGTTGTCTTAATCCCGGTTTTCTTATAATGTTCATGCAGGGCTTTTATATTATCACCCACGGTGCGCATGATAGCATTCTTAGTCTTTTCTTCCTTATCCCCAAGGCTTAAGTATATGGTGTCTGACTTAACATCATTATTTGTCGCATATGATAAAAAGTCCGGATACCATACAGAAGGAGAAGCTGCTGCCACACCGTAAAAAGAATCTGTCTGATATGCAGCCCACAGTGCAAAAAGTCCGGCCAGAGAATATCCGCCTATGATCAGCGTACGACCGGGATACTTATCTATAACATCAACCTTCAGTTCATCAAGTATCTTATCCGCTCCACCTGCAAAAGGCTCATTCCCAAATACCGGATCTGCTTTCCATGGAGAAAGATCGCGATTCCAATCATCGACAAAGCATGCCAATAACAGAAAATCACGATCCGTCAATTCCTTAATAAGCGATATTTCTTTTTTAATAAGGTCCTTCTCATGATCCTCGCTCATATGAATGATAACAAGGTCTGAGTCTTTATTCCCATATGATCTTATTCTCATTTAAGGACTTCTCTGATAAAATCGATGTGCGCTCCTCCGGCCACCTTATCCATAGTCTCCATATCGAGGGGAATCCCAGCTTCCTTAGCTGTATCCTTGATCGACTCCTTAGTTTCTTTTTTTGCAGGTACGCTATCGGTTTTTTTCTTTTCATCTTTAAAAATTTTCATGTATTTATCCTCACAATCAAACCCTTAACTCCGTCCCCAAGGGGTCATTTATCGTATTTAGCCAGTATCGGCTTTATATCGTTATATACATCTACGGAATTTGAATATATCTGTCCCAGTTCATTGTGAACGGCCAGTTTGAAATCCTCTTTGCCGTAGTTTTTAGCCACGAGTTTGGCCACAGCATTTATAACATCATTTTCATAACTGTTCTGAGAAAGGATCTTCTGAATATCCTGATTGAGCTTTATCTTTATCTCCGATTTCGTCAGCCCGGGTTTTGCATTCCGGGTTTTTGCATTCTGAGTTTTTGCACTTTGGGTTTTTACCTTTTGTGTTTCGATCTTTTCCTTACGTTCTATCTTCGCTTTACCCTGCCAGAAATTAATGACATTATCGTAGTCCTTATCCTTGCTGATGATAACTATATGAATATCACTGTTTCCGTTCTGTCCTATAAGATAACCCATATACGAAACGATATGCATATCTATGGACTGGCTCTTCACCGGAACCTTATGCAGTTCAAACAAAGCCTCTCCATGATCGCTCACTATATCCATGTCTATTTTCTTTGAGTTGTCGGTATAGAAAATGTGAAGATGGTCTGTTTTCTTCAGACTGCTGCATTTAGATGCGCCGCCGCTTCCGACATTTTCATAATCAACCAGATAGTATGTTTCCATTATCCTTCTTCCGTTTCTTATTTATTTCTATTGCGAATATGATGTTTCCAGTAACAATCCTTCCGTTTTTGTACTGTAATATGATACTTTGATATATGGTTTGCTGCTGTTCCTGAAAACAACGTTATAGACAACAGCCTCCATTGTATGAAATGCAGGAAGGATCTCATGCAGGGCCGTTACATCACTTCCGTAAATGTAGTAACTGAACTCGGTGAAACTGTCATTTGTTTCTATTCTTGAATACAGAGACCCGTCTTCCTTGGCTTCCTCAATGCTCTTATTAATTATATCCCTTAGTTCATCCCTGGCTTCTTTGTAAAACTTTCTCGTGACCAGAAGATCCACGCTTCCGTCGCTGTTCTTTGTGACACTGATAACGCCGCCTCCCCTGGATATATTATCCGGAGATACATCCAGCAGTTCAAAGAAACCGGAAGGGCAATGAATAGACTTGAAAATGAATGTTTTGTAGTTGCATCCTATAAAGACACAGGCGCATATCACGACAGTTAAAAGCGCATATTTAATGATAAACCTGGCATCCTCATTTATGATCCCGTAAAAGATATATCCTATCGCGATTCCTGTAATGATTATTGAAGCGATGCTTATCAGCAAGATCGTATTTGACATTGCTCATTCCTCTTGACCGTCTGCAAAAATCATAATCCGTTATACATAAAATATATCATATTATCCCGTTAATATACATTTCCGTAAATAAATCCCATAACTATATGAGGTGAGGTTCGTAGAAAAAGGCCGGGGATTTATTCCCCGGCTTTGTATATTTAATGTGATCTATCAGTCATGACCTATTGTGACTGTTTTGTGCTTGATCCCCTTTTCTGCCTATTTGAAATACGGGGTACCGTCCTCCTTGAAAAAGACCTGACGGATCGCGTCACATCTTAAAGTTGAATCCATCGACATTTCTCCGTGATAAGCTATCATCAGGCGGCCTTCCTCGTCTTCAAAGAACGAGTTGTGTCCGGGACCGAATTCATCCACCGAATAAAATGAAAGTACCGGTGTGATGTTCTTTTTCCACGAAGACATGTCAAGCAGGTCGGCATCAAGACCGGCTCTGAACAATCCGACTGCATAAGTGTATGAGTTCGCAGCTCCGCCTGAATATGTCATAAAGATCTCGCCGTCTTTAAAGAAAGCATAACCGCCCTCATTGTTTATCGTGCCTTCAACATTCTCCCATCCGTAAAGAGGCCTTGACATGAGCACGGGCTCACTTGTTAACTGCCAGGGCTTAGCTTCATCGATGGTCGCGATATAAAGCATCGAGCCGGTATCATGAGGCGTACCCATGAATTCCCTGTAAGACCAGACAACGTATGATCCCGTTTTGGTCTTAAAATACGTCATATCAAGGGTGATCGCTCCCTCCTTTGCAAGCGGAGTCCCGTCGCACCTTACAACTCTTATCGGATCCTCCCAGCTGTCAGGATCTGTGATGCTGCCGCCCTTTTTTAACTTAAGAAGATGACACTGAGGTCCCCATTCCTTTCCGCTGACAGCAAACAGGATATACAGCTCGCCGCCTATTACATGAAACTCGGGCGCCCAGAATGTCTGTATCAGATTACGTGAAGGATCGTAAGGAAGTATAAGGTGCTCCTTTGTGCCTTCCTCAAAAAGTCCCGCAACGCTGTCGGCTTCGCGGACGTATATTCCAATATCATGAAGGTTGTCGTATGTTGAGACAAAATACCTTTTGCCTTTCCACGAAAAGATGATCGGATCGCCGTATCCTTTTAAAAGCGGGAATTTATACTTCGGTGTGGTTACTCCATTGGGAACCGAAGGGTTCCAGTATTCAATGATCCTGTCAGGAGAAAATGACGCATCTGTCACAATTTGATCTTCGGGTGTGTACTTCTTAAATTCATCGATATCAACGAGTCCGATAGTCTCAAAGTGCATCAGATCCTTTGTCTTCCAGCACCAGACTTTTCCGTTATCTTCCGTAACGTCGCTTCCGTCCTCATGTATCCTTTTGGCAAAGACAGTATAACTGCCGTCATCCGGCTTTATGATCTTAGGATCCGCAACACCCATCGGGATTATCGTGTTATCATCGGATATCTCACCTTCGGCAAAAAGGATGCCGTAATCGTTGTTAAGCGGTGTTACCCTGCTTTCGTCTTTTTCATCAACGAGCGCAAAATGCACACTGTTTGCAAGCCCTGCAGGATAGTCGTTTTTACTTGTTTTTCTCGTATAAACTCTGATCATCATTGTGCTCTTCCGACCTCAAAATGGTATTTAACTATGCCAATATCCACCTTGGCATACGGTCCGCCTTTGTTGATAAACTCAACGGAATCATCATCGTTTAATCTGATGGCGAACTTCTGCTGGTTTATCGCTGTAGGTGCCAGAAGAGCCATCTTTACCCCGTTTGTAAACCAGTCAGGCATATCGCTTTTACCTTCGGTGACCTGCTCTATGGTCTTTGATTTATGCGGAACACCGTGGTCTTTGCCGTATCCGACTGCGATAGAGATCACGAGTTTTTCACCGTCGTATAGGTCGGCACCGATGTTCTTTTTGTTAAAAGTGCCTGCCCAACAGGTGTTAAGACCGAGTTTCTGAATGAACAGAACCAGCTGCTCCCCGTAATATCCGATACGCTCTTCAAGGTCTTCACCTTCTTTGCCGACGCAGGCGATAACGCTCGGAGCCGATCCCAGGCCCATAGCCTTGTTAAGCAGCCTGTTGTAGGTGTTCCCCGCATCTTCCATAAACTGCAGATGCAGATTTCCGGCCTTATTAAGCTCATCTATCTTTTCATTGATGAGCGCTGCCTTATCAGGCTCTATCCTGTCCGGTTTGTAGTTCCTTACAGAATGTCTTGATCTTATAGCTTCAATGTCATTCATGTCCGATTCCCCCTTTTGAATGAATATATCTGATCACTATTATAATACTTTTTATGCCGAAAAATAAAAAACCGGGGATAAACCCCGGTTATCTTATCTGTTATCAATATCTGACAACGTAATATATCACGTATATCCAGCTTAAAAGACCATGTATGATAGCCCATCCTATGCTGTGCCAGTTTACATAACTAATCACCATCGCAAGTGCGCTTCCAAAAGAAATACCGCTTTTGACAGTTTTTTCAACCACCTTACTTTTGCCTTCTTTGCTCATTAGAATGATCCTCCCGATTTATTATTTTCTATTATATCATTAAGGCGTATCGGTTTCCTGCTTAACCGTTATCTGATTTATGAACTTAGGCTGGGTAAACTCAATCCCAAAGAGCATCTTTAGGAACCAGGCCAGGAAGATCAGCACCAGGACCGGAAGGATACATGACGTCAGCATCATGACTGCCGTTGCTTCTATAAAGCGGCTTAAGAGTCCCGTTACATAATCCACGATGGTCCCTGCTGCATTCCCGATCCAGGAAAGGAACTTTTCTATCCCGTCTGCATCTTCATCGACAACGCTTATCTGATGAGCTTCCTCTACTGTCTGCTCAATCTTGTTCTGGTAATTGTCGTATACCATCTCGGATGCCTTAACGCTTATCGGAATGATCGCATAAAGTGCTAGAGCGCATATGATCATTTTGACAGCGACCTCTTTAATCCTGTCCTTTGAAAAGATGATCCCGCAAAAGATCATGATCGTCGCAACAGGAACAAGAAATCCGAATGACGCATATCCTGACATGGTCACGAAGTATTTTTCAAAATAAAGTGCGCTTAAGATAACTATGAAGTACTTCCCCAGTTCGGCAAACTCTGTGGAAATGGGTGTACATGAATCATCAGGCAAAAGTGAGACTGCCGCTGATACTGCGGTGGCACCGCCTGCAAGTTTAAGTACATTTTCGATCTCTTTATCTATCTGGGTTAAGGTTGACTCGTGTCTGTCGGCATTTGTCGTCATTGGCAC